>Ga0302319_10002949_pt1 | contig 36081 bp, 29 predicted proteins | sample Bog_T0_2_FD_203319 | JGI IMG/M metagenome (GOLD analysis project Ga0302319, IMG submission 203319) | Peat permafrost microbial communities from Stordalen Mire near Abisko, Sweden - Bog_T0_2 | ecosystem: Environmental > Terrestrial > Soil > Wetlands > Peat | place: Sweden: Abisko, Stordalen Mire...
GTCGTGGCATCCCGATAGCGAAATCGGATCGAGGTCGAACTGAGGATGCGGAATGCCTCGGGATCGCGGTTGCGCAGCGCCTCGGCAACGGCGAATCCATCGACGAGCGTGGACAGGCCCCCGCGCGTCTCGTTAGCGAGGCAGTGCAAGAGCTGCACGCCCGGCACGGGCGATCGGTAGGGATTGTCGGTATGGGCATCGAGGTAAATCGAGGTGTAGGCGAGATCGCTCGCGTTCGGCGTAGAACGCACGTCGAAGAGTTCGCCGAAGTTCGTCACGCGCGCAAAACCGAAGGTCTTGGCCACCTCGAGAACGCGCCCGGCCTCGGTCGGCACGCCGCTGAAAATGATGAATCCATACTGCAGAAATCGTCCGGTCCAATCCGCCAATTCCTGCGGACCCGGCCGCGCGGCCCAAACGGCGCGCGGCAGATCCTCGAGCCGGCCGTCCCAGAGGCGGTCCGGCGGACAGTCGTGGTCGCCCGGCGGCAGCGCGGCCTCGGCGAGAATCGCGGCCGCATCGAAATCCGACTCGTGACCGTCGCTGAACCGTACATGGAATCGGCCGGGCGCCGGTTCCGTCACCGCCGTCAGTTTGAGTCCGAGATCGAGGTCCGATGGGTCTTGCAGGCGCTGGCCGGTCACCGCGTCCATGCTGATCGCATCCCGGCAGCGCTCGCGCAACCACAGCGGGTGCACCGTCAAGCGTCGTCCGTCGGCAAGGGCGATCGACAATTCGTCCGGCGCGGACAATTGCACCCGCATCCGCGGCACGACGTCCTGCGGATCGCTGCCCCGCGTTCCCGGATTGCCGCCCTCGGCGGCCTCCTGCGTCGAAATCCTCGCAATGCTGTTCACGGAGTCACCTCAACTTCCTGCCTCATGACCGCATACCCACACCATTATGTCACCGGCCGCGTGCGGCCGGCCACAGAAGAACCGCGTCACTTGGCCGTCTTGATGCGTGTCCAGGTGCGCGTCATGATCCGCTGGGTGGCGCCCGCGATTTCGGCCGAGCGGTACAAGCGCTGCTCGATCTCCGGCGTCGGGTAGAGCGTCGGGTCCGCAAGAATACCCGGGTTGACGAAGGCTCGCGCGGCAAGATTGTCGTTGCCGTAATAGATCTCGTTCGTGATCGCCGCGATCACTTCCGGCTGCAGGATGAAATTCAAGAACTTGTACGCCGCTTCGGGATGCGGAGCGCCGACGGGAATCAGCAGCGAGGAGAACGATTCGTTCGCGCCCTCCTTGGGCACCGTAAAGGCGAGATTGATGTTGACGCCCACCGCGCGGGCGCGGGCGCGCGAATTCGCGTAGTCGCTCGACCAGGACATGGCGATGCAGACCTCCCGGTTCGCGAGGCCGTTCATGTACTCGGTGGAATCGAACGAGCGCACATAGGGCCGCACGCCGAGCAGCAGGTTCTCGGCGGCCTTGAAATCCTCGGGCCGGGTCGTATTCGGGTCGAGCTTCAAGTATTTCAAGGCGAGTTCGATCGTGTCCTCGGGAGAGTCCAGGAACGTGACGCCGCAGTCGGCGAACTTCGCGAGGATCTCCGGCTTGAAGATCATGTCGAGGCTATCGACGGGGGCATCCGGCATGCGCGCATGGATCATGTCGACGTTGTAGGCGAAGCCGTTGATCGCATGCAAATACGGGACCGCATGAGCATTGCCGGGATCGTATTGCGACTGCACCCGGAGAATCTTCGGGTCGAGGTTCTTCCAGTTGCCCAGCTTGGTCTTGTCGAGCGCACTGAAGACGCCCGCCTTGATCTCGCGGCCGTAAAAGTTCGTCGAGGCGCTGACGACGTCGTAACCCGACTCGCCCGCCATGAGCCGCGCTTCCATGGTCTCCTCGGCATCGTAGAGGTCATAGACCACTTTGATGCCCGTGAGCTTCTCGAAATTTGCGATCGTGTCGTGCCCGATGAAGTCCGACCAATTGTAGATGAAGAGACGCTTCTCTTCGGCGCCGGCCGCCGCCGGACCGGTCGCGAGCACGAGGCCCAGCAGCATCTCGAGTGCGGGCCGCTTCAAGCGCCGCGCCTCAAGCGCGCGCGCCATCAGGGCGCCTTGCCCAGGGCCTCGATCAGGCTCCACTCCAGCAAGTCCATGGCCTCGTCGACTTCTGCGCGAGCGATCATCAAGGGCGGCATGAATCGCACGGTGCTCGCACCGCAGGACAGCAGGATCAACCCATTGTGGTAGGCGCGCGTGATCAGCGCGTCGCATAGGCGGCGCGCCGGCGCGAAGCTCGCGCGGTCCGTCACGAGCTCCATGCCGATCATGAGTCCCTTGCCTCGCACCTCGCCGATGACGGGAAACCGATCGGCAAGCCGCATGAGCTGGGCGACGAAATACGCCCCGACCGACGCCGCATTGGCGCAATACTCCTCCGCCACGAGATCGAGCGTCGCGAGCGCCGCCGCGCAGCAGAGCGGATTGCCGCCAAAGGTGTTGCCGTGAGCGCCGCGCGACCATTTCTCCATGATGCTGCGCTTCGCGACGACCATGCCGATCGGCAAGCCCGATCCCAAGCCCTTGGCGAGCGTCATGATGTCGGGAGCAACGCCCCAGTGTTCACAGGCGAACATGCGGCCCGTGCGACCGACGCCCGACTGCACTTCGTCGAAAATCAGCAGGATGCCGTGGCGGTCGCACAGCGCGCGCAAACCGGCGAGAAAACCGTCGGGCGCGACGAGGTAACCGCCCTCCCCCTGTATCGGTTCGACGAGAATGCCGGCGACCTCGGACGGCGGCACGTTGCCCGCGAACAGCACATCCTCGAGATAGGAAAGCACGGCCGCGCCCTGATCCGCACCCGCGAACAGGGGGCGCCGCGGGTTCGGGTACGGCACGTGGGTGACGCCCGGCATGGTCGGGAAGAAGCCTTTTTGCTGCGTGTACTTGCTCGACGTGAACGCGAGCGAACCCATCGTGCGTCCATGAAATCCGCCGAGAAAACCGATGAAGCGCGGGCGGTTCGTGACATATCGCGCGAGCTTGAGCGCCCCCTCGACGCTCTCCGTGCCGGACTGGGCGAAGAAGCTCATGACGGGCTCGCCCATCGGCGCGAGCTCGGCGATGCGTTCGCCGAGACGCACCTGACCCTCATGCCAGTAGTCCGAAGAAATGTGCAGGAAGCGATCGGCCGCCTCCTTGACGGCGGCGACGACATGCGGATGGGAATGCCCGGTGCTGCAGACCGCGATGCCCGCGGCGAAGTCGAGGAAGCGATTGCCGTCGACGTCCCAGACCTCGGCACCGCGACCATGCGACATCACGAACGGGTAATCGCGTGGATAGGACGGGGAGACGACCAAGGCATCGCGCGCGAGCAAGGCACGGGCCTTCGGACCGGGCAATTCGGTTTTGATGTGCGGATTGTGCATGGCTTTGATTCGACGCCTGAACTCAATTAGGATCGTTCGTGTGCCATCTGTCAACGCTCGTCCGCCGTTGCTGGGCTTTTGGATGTGCGTCGCCCTGGTGGTCGGCAATTCCATCGGCTCGGGCGTATTTTTGCTGCCCGCGGCGCTCGCTCCGTATGGATTCAATAGTCTGCTCGCATGGGCCTTCACCGCGAGCGGCGCCCTGCTTCTGGCCGTGGTGTTCTCCCAGCTCAGCCGGGCCCACCCGCAGGCGGGCGGACCGTATGCCTACACCAACCTCGCGTTCGGACCGTTTGCCGCCTTCATCGTCGCCTGGGGCTACTGGATTTCGATCTGGGTCGGCAACGCCGCGATCGCGACAGGCGGAGTGAGCTACCTGGCACAGCTTTGGCCGTGGATCGGCGCCGCGCCCGGCGCCGCGGCCGGCGTGACGCTCGCGCTCCTTTGGCTGCTGACCCTCGTCAACTGGTACGGCATCCGGATATCGGGCTGGGTCACGAGCATCACCACGATCATCAAGATACTCCCTCTGGTGGCGATCGCCGTCGGCGGTCTGCTCGCGGTGCGCCGCGGCAGCTTTGCCGGGGTCGCGGCCGCCCCGCTCACGCTCGGTGGCACGACCGCCGCGGCGACGCTGACGCTCTGGGCGCTCCTGGGCCTCGAATCCGCGACCATCCCGGCGAGCAAGGTCCGTGATCCGAGCCGCACGATTCCGCGCGCGACGCTCGTAGGCGCGGCACTCACCGCGCTGCTCTGCATCGTCTCCTGCAGCGCCGTAGTCCTGCTCGTGCCGGCCGCGACGCTCGCGCATTCGGATGCGCCGTTCGTCGACCTCGCGCAGCATTTCTGGGGCGCCGCTGCGGGTCGCTGGGTGGGGGTGTTCGTCGCGATCAGTGCTTTCGGCGCGCTGAACGGATGGATCCTGCTGCAGGGCGAACTACCGAATGCGATGGCGAAGAATGGTGTGTTTCCCGCAGCGTTCGGCCGCGATTCGGTCCGCGGCACCCCCGCCTTTGCAATGATATTCGGTAGTGTCCTCGTGACCCTTCTGATCGTCATGAATTTTCAGAAATCCATGGTCAGTGTGTTCACGTTCATGATCCTGCTGTCGACGACCGCTTGCCTCGTCATGTATGGCCTCTGTAGCCTCGCGCTGCTGCGCCTGCTATGGACGGGGCGCATGCCGGGCAGGCGCATGCCGGTGGGCGCACTCGCGGGCTGCGGGGCGCTGGCCGCGGGCTTCTCGCTGTGGGCCATCGTCGGCGCCGGCGCCGAAGCGGTCATCTGGGGTGCGGCCTTATTGCTGATGGGAGTGCCGATGTATTTCTTCGTGCGTCGCAAGCGCGTGATCTGAGCCATGTGGCGCCAGCTCATCGCGGTGGCCGTTGGGGGCATGGCGGGCTGTTTGCTGCGCTGGTTGCTCGCCGTGGTCTTGAACCGGTATTTCCCGACGATTCCGCCCGGCACGCTTGCCGCGAATCTGATCGGTTGTTACGTGATCGGCGTCGCGATCGCCTTCTTCGCGGCCTACCCGGCGTTCGCGCCCGAATGGCGGTTGCTGTTGACGACCGGCTTCTGCGGCGGCCTCACCACGTTCTCGACGTTCTCGGCGGAGATCGTCGTGCTGTTGCAGGCCGGCCGACTCGCGTGGGCAGGCGGTGCGATCGCAATCCACTTGTTCGGCTCGCTGCTCATGACTTTCGCCGGCATCGCCACGGTCGCCTGGCTGAAGACATGACGCCGTTCTCGAGTGCGAGCGGCACTCCCGTACTCGCCTCGTTCCTGGGTTCGCTCGTCGAATTCGTCGAGGCGCTCACCATCGTGCTCGCCGTGGGCAGCGTGCGCGGATGGCGTCCGGCGCTGGCGGGCGCCGCGGCGGCGCTCGGCGTCCTCGTCGCCATCGTGGCGCTGGTCGGCGGTCCGATCGCGGCAATGCCGGTCGCGCCGCTGCGCCTCGGGATCGGCGTACTGACCTTGCTGTTCGGTCTGCGCTGGTTGCGCAAGGCTATCCTGCGCTACGGCGGGTACCTACCGCTGCACGACGAAGCGCGGATCTATGCGAAGGCGACCGAGCGCATCCGCAGCGCCGGCGCAGCGCCCGCGCAAGCCGGCGCGTTGCGCGATCCCATCGCCTTCATGACCAGTTTCAAGATCGTGCTGCTCGAGGGCACGGAGGTCGTCTTCATCGTGATCGCGGTCGCGAGCAACACCGGCGCCTGGGGCGCCGCGGCGATCGGCGCGATCGGCGCGCTTCTCGTGGTAGCTGCCGCCGGGCTCGCCCTGCATCGGCCGCTCGCGCGCGTTCCGGAGAACACGCTCAAGTTCGGTGTCGGCGTGCTGCTCGCAGCGCTCGGCAGCTTTTGGGTCGGCGAAGGACTCGGCATAGGGTGGCCCGGCGACGACGCCGCGATTCCGGCCCTGATCGCCGCGTTCCTGACGTACGGGCTCGGGCTTGGCGCCGTGCTGCGTGCCCTGCGCTCGCGGTCTCGGCAGCCGACCGTCAGCGCAGCGGCGAAGCCCGCGCCCGTCAAGCGCGCGCCCATCGTGGGCTTGCTCGGCATCGCGCTCGAACTCTTCATCGATGATCGTGCGCTCGCGTTCGGCGTGATCGCGTTGCTCGGGCTGCTGTGGTTCGCCCGCACACGGGCTGCAGTGCCGATGCCTTGGGCCGTGTTCATCGGAGGGCTCGCGATCGTGCTTGCTTACAGCACGCTGCGCGCCGCCGTCGCGTTTCGCGGGCGGACCCGCGCGTGAGACCCTCTCTGCATCGCACTCCTGCCCGCGCAGGCAGCCGGGTTTGACCCAATCGTCAGCATCTGTGACGCAATCGCACGTCTTGGCAGAGTAGCGCCACTTAACTTAAGCAGTTCGGATTTCACAATAATGGAGACATTCCGTTGAACCATATCAATTCATCTGAGCAACCGGCCGTTGCTCCCCGGAAGTCCGGCGCGCAGTCGACGCGAGCGGCGCTCGTCGTCGCCATCGGCCTGCTGTGCGCCGGTGCTGATTCCGCGCGCGCGACCGTCAATATTGCGTTCGGTGATTTCCAGGGGGCTTGGGTCGCGACGGCGAGTTACAAAACCGGCGCGGTGATCACGTATGACGGGGCGAGCTACATTGCGCTAGCCGCAAGCCTCGGCATCAAGCCGACGTCCAACGCCAACGATTGGGCGATCCTCGATCCGCCCGGCGCCACGGGGCCCATCGGGCTCACGGGGCCGGCGGGTGCAACGGGACCAACGGGTGCCAAGGGAGCCACAGGGGCAACGGGCGCCACGGGCGCAACGGGCGCAACGGGCGCAACGGGCGCAACGGGCGCAACGGGCGCAAAGGGTGCGACCGGCGCTGCGGGCGCAACGGGGGCAACGGGCGCGAAGGGTGCTACAGGCGCCACGGGCGCGAAGGGTGCTACAGGCGCCACGGGTGCGACGGGCGCGACGGGCGCGACCGGAACCTCCGGTCCTGCCGTCGCGCTCGCCGGCTTCGGCGGTGGGGGTGCTGGGCCGATCGGGCCCTTGGGTAGCGGAACGGTCGTCGCCGAGTCGGCGCCCATCAAGACCAAGGGCCAGTACCTGGTCACGGCCACGGCGCTCATCAACGTCGCGGCAAACGACGGCGTGTATTGCTTCATCACGACCGTCAACACCGGCGTCGCCGGGAAAGACAACGTCCAAGGGGGCTCCAACATCGCCGGTTACGGTCAAGCCGCCGTCGTCGACGTCTGGACCGTTGATGTCGGAGATGCGCTGCAAACCTATTGCTATAGCGCGGCGAAGAGCGCGGCGTCGCAGGTCTACGGGGCGTCGATGATCGCCGTACTCGCGGGCAGTGTCGGGATCGGCCCGACGATCAAGGCGATCACCCCGACGGAAGGAGCGGCCGTTCGCACCGCGTCGGCTAGCGCTCCGACAGGTCCGGAGGACTCGCGCTAAAACCGCCCTGATGGACGGCGGGGGTCGGGGCCGTACGGGGCGGCCTCCCTCCCTCCTTGCTCCTTGCTTCCTGCTGCTTGCCCATGACGTTCAGGATGGTATAATTCGAATACTAATGATTAGAGATCGCATGAGATGAGCGAATCGCAGGAACGGTTTTCGACGGCCTTGCATAACTGCGCGCGCGCTTGGCGCCAAGCCCTTGATCGTCGATTGAAATATTTGGGCGTCAGCCAGGCCAGCTGGCTCACGATCGCCGTCGCCGCAAAATCCCCAGAGCCACTCTCGCAGTCGGAACTGGCCGACCGCTTGGCGGTCGAGGGGGCGACCATGGTCGCGATGATCGATCGTCTGGTCAATGCCGGCTTGGTGCTGCGGGTCCCGTCGATGACCGATCGCCGGATCAAACGCGTCGTGCTCACGGAGTCCGGTAAGCAGCTCTACGACAAGGTCAAAACCGAGGCCGATGGGTTCCGGCAGCAGCTGCTGGCCGGAGTGCCGCCCGAGCGGCTGGCGGGCGCGGCGGAACTCCTGGAACAGATCCAAGGCCTGCTCGAACACTCCCCATGAGCGTAAGCGCCGTGAGCGCAGACGGGTCGAGTCCGCCGATCAATCGCCGCATGATCACCGTGTCGATCATGCTTGCGACGGTCATGCAAACGCTCGACAGCACGATCGCAAACGTGGCACTTCCGCATATGCAGGGCAGCATGTCGGCCGCCCAGGACCAGATCGCCTGGGTACTCACGGCCTACATCGTCGCCTCGGCAATCGCGACACCGCTGACCGGCTGGGTCTGTGATCGCTTTGGCCAGAAAAACGTGTTCCTGGCGTCGGTTGCGGGCTTTACGCTCGCGTCGGCAATGTGCGGCCTGTCGACTTCTCTCGCGCAGATCGTCGGCGCCCGCCTCCTCCAAGGCGTGTTCGGGGCGGCACTCGTACCCCTATCCCAGGTCGTACTGATGGAGATCAACCCGCGCGAAAAGCAGGGGCCGGCGATGGCGATTTGGGGTCTTGGCGTCATGGTGGGACCGATCTTGGGTCCGACGCTCGGCGGTTGGCTGACCGACAGCTATAGCTGGCGCTGGGTTTTTTTCATCAACATTCCGGTGGGATTCATCGCCTACTATGGAATTTGGCGCTTTATTCGGGGCGTACCCGGAGCGCGGCATCAGGGCTTCGATATGTTCGGCTTCGCGACCTTGAGCCTCGGCATCGGCGCCCTGCAAATGCTGCTCGATCGCGGCCAGCAAAACGACTGGTTCTCCTCGACCGAGACCTGGATCGAACTGATCCTCGTGATCGTGGCCTTCACGTACTTTCTGGCGCATACCTGGCTGACCGCCGCCGAAAAGTCATTCTTCGATTACCGGCTCGTGCGCAACGGCAACTACGCGACGGGCCTGGTGTTCATCTTCATCGTCGGCATGGTGCTGTACGCGACGCGTGCCCTCACGCCGACGCTGCTCGAGGACCTGCTCGGCTACCCGGTCGCGACCACCGGCCTCGTGACGGCGCCGACCGGCATCGGCACGATGATCGCGATGCTGTTCGTCGGCCGGCTCGTCGGGAAGATCGACCTGCGCCTGATCCTCGCGATCGGGTTCGCCCTGACCGCCGTGGCGCTCTGGCAAATGTGCCATTACTCCCTCGACCTGTCCCAGGACGACATCATCTGGCCGGGACTCATCCAGGGGATCGGGGTCGGTCTCGTCTTCGTACCCTTGAGCACGGCGACCTTTGCGACGCTTGCGCCCGCCATGCGCGCCCAGGGCACGGCGATTTACAGCCTGGTTCGCAATATCGGCAGCAGCATCGGGATCTCGTTGGTGCAAACCATGCTCGTGCGCAATACGGAAATCGCGCATGCATCGATCGTGGAGCGGGTTACCGCGACGAGCCCGGCCTGGCAGAACCCGGCCGTTGCCGGGGCGTATGACGTCGCCCATCCGGCCGGCGTTGCGGCCCTGGACGGTGCGATCACGCTGCAGGCGTCGATGCTCGGGTACATCGATGACTTCTGGCTCATGCTCGGGCTCACGGTCGTCGTGATGCCCTTGATACTCCTGATTCGACCGCCGGGGGCCGCCGCTGCAGCGACCGTCGATCCCCACGCGCTCGCCGATTGACGCGGTTCGCGCCGGATCCGTCGTTCAGGCTGGGTCCATGAGGTGCGCGCGCTTGACGCCGGCGGCCGCCGGCGACGCCAGGAAGCCGAGCAATTTGCACGCCCCATCGACGTCGCCGCTCGCGACGCCCACGGCGCCCGTGAACACCGTCATACTCTGCACGCCATCCGGCAGCGGTCCCGCGATCGCAACGCCGGCGACATTCGCGAGTTCGCTGTGCTGTTGAAAGCCGAGATCCACCGAACCCTCGGCGATCCACGCGGCGACAGCCGTCCCGGGCGGCGGGATGCGGATTCGCGCGCGAAGTTCGGCGAGAATGCCCCACCGCTCGAAGATTTTCTCGAGATGCTGGCCGCTCGGCCCCGTCGAGAGCCCCAGGCTGCGTGCTGCGAGCACGGCGCGCTTCAGCGCGTCTTCCGTCGAGACATCGGGAATCGCCCGACCCGACGCGACCGCGACCGCGATGCCCGATCGCACGAGATCCACGCACATCTCGGAGCGCAGCTTGCCGTCCACACACAATTGCTCGATCGCGGGTCGTGCCAGCACGACGACGTCGAAGGGTTCTCCGGCGCGAACTCGCCTCGCCACGTCGACGCCGCCCGCCGCGTGAGCCCGCACTTGCCGCCCGGCCTCGGCCGCGTAACTCGATGCGAGCGCAGCGACGAGATCCCGGGTCGCCATCGAGGAGACGATGTCGAGCGGCGGCGTCACCGGCGCATCATGCATCATTTCGCCGGCTGGGCCGACGGCGGAACCTGCGCCCGACCGATGACGTTGGCGAGTTCGAACACGGTGCCGTCGGAGTTCGGGCCGCCGATGCTCGTCGTGCCGTAAAAATTCCCATTGGGCGCCGGAATCGTCAGCGGAATCATCGACGCCGCGGGCTGTATCCCGAAGATGCTGCCGTTGTTGAATGCGTAGAGCAGCGTTTCGACACCGCCGGGCGTCAGCTTGAACAGCGTGCCGGAATCATTGAGGCCGCCGGCCACCGTCGTGCCGTAGAAGTTGCCATCGCTGCCTTGGAAAAGCGAATAAGGACTCGCGCCGTCGACGCTGCCATTCGATCCGTAAGCAAAATTGTAGAGGATCGTGATCGCACCGCCGCTCGTGAGCTTGAACACCGTTCCGTTGCCGCCGTTGACGGTTCCGTCCTGGCCGTACAAGCCGCCGGCGCGTGTCGTTCCGTAAAAATTTCCGTCGCTCGAGAGCATGAACGCACTCGGGTAGGTGGGGCCGCCGGTGACACTCGTGCCCGGGAACGTATAGAGCGTCGTCTCGACTCCGGCGGGCGTCACGCGGAAGAACGAACCCGAGGCCTCGGCACCGCCGTTCTGCGTCATGCCGTAATAATTGAGGTCGACGCCTTCGATCAGGGGCAGCGTGATTTGCGAGAGGTCGCTGAAACCGTAGATCACGCTCTCCGCACCCGCGGGCGTGATCTTGAACACGGTCCCCGAGGACGTTGAACCGCTCGTCGTCGTCCCATAGAAATTGCCGTCGCTGCCGATGATCAAAGGCGCCGCCGGATACGCCGCCTCGGTGCCGGCGTCGAAGGAATGCAGCACGGTTTCGACGCCTGCCGGCGTGATCTTGAACACCGTACCCGCGTTGTTCTGACCGCCTGCGAATGTCGTACCGTAGAAATTATGGTCGCTGCCCTCGATCAGCGCGGCCTCGGGCTCGGCGCCATCCAGACTCCCGTTGATCGTGCCGCTGAACGAGTACAGCACGGACTCGGTACCCGCCGGAGTGATCTTGAAGACGGCTCCGACGCCGTACGCACCACCGAGCGAGGTCGTACCGTAGAAATTGCCGTCGCTGCCCTGAATGATGGCGCCGACGGGCGTCTTGCCGTCATTGGTCTGGCTGCCGAAATCGTAAAGCGTCGTTTCCTTGATCGCCGCGGAGCCGATCGTGTAGGGACCGTTTGCGAGGGATGACTGGGTATAGCCGGTGGCGACCGCAATGGCGTCGATGGTCTCGGTGGCGGACACCGAGATCGCACTCGTGTACTTCGTGGAACTCGTCGTCGGCACGGTCCCGTTCGTCGTGTAATAAATCACGGCGCCGCTCGTGGCATCGCTGATCGTCACGGTCTGCGAACTCGAGTAGGTGCCGGGCGCCGGCGAGAACACCGGCGTCGCGACAACCGGCTGAATCGTGTAGGTCGCGCTCGCGACGGCCGAAACCGAATCGCCGGGCGCCACCGCGACCGCCTTCACCGTTTCGGATTTCGCCACCGTCAGCGTCCCCGTGTACGGAGTCGAAGCCGTCGTCGGCGTCGTTCCGTCGATCGTGTAGTAAATGGCCGACCCGGCGGTCGGATCCGTGATCGAGTCCGCCTGTGTCGTGGTGTAAGTGCCCGCGGCAAGCGAGAACACGGGCGGCTTGGTGACCGGCGTGATGGTGTAGGTCGCACTCGCGACGGCCGATGTCGTGTCACCGGCAGCGGCGGCGACGGCTTCGACCGTTTCCGTGCTCGATACGACGAATGCGCCCGTGTAGAGCGTCGAACTCGTGGTCGGTGTCGATCCGTTGGTCGTGTAGTAGATCTTCGATCCCGCAGTGGCGTCGCTCAGGGACACGGTCTGCTGACTTGCGTAAGTGCCCGAGCCCAGCGAGAAGACGGGAGTGGCAACCTTGATCGTATAGGCGGCGCTCGCAGCCGGCGACAGCGTATGGCCGCCCGCGATCGCGATCGCCTGTAGCGTCTCGCTCGTCGCCACGCTGACCGGCGCCGAATATTTCGTCGAGGAAGTCGTCGGCGCCGATCCGTCGCTCGTGTAGTAGATCGCTGCACCGGCCGTCGCATCGGCGATCGTCACGCTCTGTGCGCCCGTAAAGCTGCCGGCCGCCGGACTGAACGTCGGCGCCGCCGTCGGGTTGCTTGTCCCACCGGCGGGCACGAGATCGATCGCGACGTAGGCCGTGTAGACATTCGCGGGCAAGGTGAGGGACTTCACGCTCTTCGCCGGGTCGAGCGCAAACGCATAACCGTAAATGTGGTAGGAACCGCTCTGCGTGAGCCCGGTCGATTTGATGCGATCCGCCATCGCGACCACGGTCGACTCACCGGCGTATTTCTGCGGGGCGCTCCAATCACTGACGCTTTGGCTGAAGCTTGCGGTGCTGCCGTCGCCATACGTGACGATGAAACTCTGATTCGGCTGATTGCCGTGCACCGCGGCTCCCAACAGACTCACGCTCTGATAATTGCCGACCGGCAAAGGGATCGTGGCATCCGTGACCGCGCTGCCCGGACCTGGTGCGGCGAACGTGAACGTAGCTCCCGACCAGGTCAGCGTCGTGCCGAGCAAGGCGGCATCGTAGGCATCGTCGTGCGCGTCGATGCCGCCCGCCGTCACCGGCGTGCCGCTCTTACCGAGCCCATAGAGGTTCGCGACACCGGCGAGTGGGACGCTGATCGGCGGTCCGCCCTGGCCCGCATTGATGGTATACGTTGCCTTGGCGGCCGCACTCACCGTGTAGTTCGCGGCGACGGCGATGGCTTCGAGCGTCGTCGTGGCCGCGACGCTGATGGGTCCGTTGTAGAGGGTCGACGCGGGCGTCGGCGTCGTTCCGTCCGTCGTATAGTAGATCGACGCACCGGCGGTGGCATCTGCAAGCGCCACGCTCTGCGTCGCCGTAAACGCGCCGGCCGGGGGGCTGAACGTCGGTGCGGCGGCCGGCGTCGCGGGCGTCACGTCGACCGCGAGAACGACGACGTTCGCGTTGGCGGGCAAGGTCAGGCTTTGCACGGTGCGCGCCGAGTCGAGCGCGAAGCTGTAGCCGTAGACGCGGTAGCTGCCCTGCTGCGTGGCGCCGGTCGAGCGCACCCGGTAAGCCGTGGAGAGGACCGTCGACTCGCCGGCGTAATTCTGCGGCGTGGTCCAGTTGCTGATGCTCTGGGTGAAACTCGTCGTGGTGCCGTCGGAGTAGGTCACGACGAAGATTTGATTGGCTTGATTGCCGTTGACGGCGGTCGCGAGCAGCAGCAAGGAGACGTCGCTGGCGGCGGTGAGCGGGATGACCGCCTTCGACGCGGCGCTGGCGGGACCGGCCGGCGCAAACGTAAATGTCGCGCCGGACCAAACCGCCGACGCGCCCAACAGCACCGACGCGAACGCGTCGCCATGGCCATCGATACCGCCGCCGGTGACCGCCGTACCGCTCGTGCCGACACCGTAGACGTTCGCCGCCGCGCCGAGCGGCACACTCACGGGCGTCCCGCCGGCCGGTCGCAAAACGGCGACAGCGGCAGCGCCTCCGGGCGCGCTCGTGAACAGTGCGATCAACGCGGAAAGGCAGAGCCCTGAGGCGAGCCAAATGCGGTTCTTCAGCATCACAAACCTCGAGGGATGTTCGATTTTTCTACGGGATCGCTCCACTCCGCCTGGAGCTCTCGAGCCCCGCCAGACTAATTATGAACGCGGTGAGCGTCAATGCTGACCCTCATGTTAACTTAACCCCGAGCCTGCGGGCCCGCCCGCCGAGAGGTCTCTACCCGATGTTGTGGCTGCTGCATTTGAAAACGCTGATTCGCGGCCTCGTGCTGCCACCGGCGGGCCCCCTGTTGCTCGGCGCCATCGGCATGGCGCTGTGGCAACGTCGACCCGCTCTCGCGCGCACGCTGCTCGTCGTCGCGCTGTTGTCGCTATGGGCCATGTCGATGCCGCTGCTCGCCGATGCGCTCGAAGCGCTTGCGGACCGCTATCCACCCGTCGATTTGCGCCAAGCCTCAGCCGCGCAGGCGATCGTCATATTGGGCGGCGGCGGTCAACGCGCATTTGCGCCCGAGTATGGAGGCCCGGCCGCGGGACCGCTTCTGCTCGAACGCCTGGCATACGGCGCTTATCTCGCACGCGCCACGGGGTTGCCGATCCTCGTGACCGGCTACCACGTCGAAGCGGCGGCGATGCAAGCGACCCTCGAACGCAACTTCGACGCGAGCGCACGTTGGGTAGACAACCAATCCTACGATACGTTCGAGAATGCACGGAACTCCGTGCGCCTGCTGCGGGCGGCCGGCATCGAGCGCATCGTACTCGTGACGCACGCGACGCACATGCGCCGCTCCGTGAGCGAATTCACGAGCGCCGGGGCCCTCGTCGTACCGGCGCCGCTCGGCATGCGCAAGGCCGGCGAGACCGAACTATTCGATCGGCTGTGGGCCTGCGTCCCGAATGCCGATGCGCTACTGCGATCCTATGGAGCGGCGTATGAGATCGCGGGTGAGGCGGTTCGTGCCGTGCTCGCTTACATCCACCTGCGGCACCATTGAGGGCACCGCATCACGCCGTACCGCCTGCGCCGCCGTGCCGCGCGATCTTCCCCGCTGCGCTGCGCTTCGCTCGCTCGCCCGCGCCGCCGCGCGCGGCAACGGCGCGCTCCAAGAAGCGCGCGACATCGCGGCTCATCGCGGCTCGACGCGCGGCTCAGCGGCCCCGCGCGAGTTCGCGCTCGAAGTCTGCGGCCGCCTTGTCGACGCCCGCGGCGACCCTGCCGATCACCGCCGAGACCTGCGGCACTTGGGCTTCGGCCTCGAGCCATTTCTTCTCGTCCATGAACTCACGCACGGCGGCGATCGGCTTCGCGCCGTAGCCCGTGTAGGCGCCGGGGGCATAGACCTGGTTCTTGAACCAGGGCCGCTCCGGCAAACCGCGCTCATTCAGAAAGAGCTGGGAAATACCGCCCAGATCCCCGTTGATGATCGCGAGCGACTCCGGCGCGAGCGCCGGAGAACCGGCGGCACGAAAGCTCTCGAGTACGCGCGAGTAGCGATCCGCACTCTTGTGCAGCGAGGCGAGCGCATTCTTGAGGGGCGCAAAATTCATAAACGGCGGGACGACCTCGGCCGGCGGCGCGGCCAAGGGTTTGCGCGGATCTCGAGTAGCGGCGAACACGCCCTCCTCGATTTCCCGATTGCGTTCGGCGAACTCATCGCGTTTGTCCTGCAGCAGTTTCTCCAGTTCGTCGATGTACTCGCCGATCGCCTCGGACTGCGGGCCATAGTCGACCGGCACGAAATCAGCATCCGCGATGCGCATCATGGCGGTGCCGGCCGTCTGGGCGAGAGCGCGACCGTAGCTGAAGTCGGTGTCGGAAAAGTGCGTGTACCAGTAGAAATCGTCGTAGATCGAATGATATTCGGTGCCATCGTCCTCGTCGCCGAATTCCACGCTGAGCGTGGAGATACCGGCGAAATCCTGAAACGCCGTGAAATCGGAGCCGTCTCCGAGCGCATCGACGCGCAGATCGCGGCGCGCTCGCAGTTTGGCTCGCTCATCGGCGCTCCTGGCCGCCGCGATGCCGGCGAGTCGCGAGCGCTCGTAGACCGACAGGCCGGTCTCCGGATCCTGGATGTCGCGGGCGACCCCGCTGATGAAAGCGCCGAGATCCTGGGTGCCCCCGGGGAAGAGGTAACCGCGGCCATTGCTGTCCGAGTTGAGGTAGGCCACGGCGTGCTGGCGCAACTCCGCGACGTGCGTCTCCACCCATTCGACGGACCCCAACAGCCCGGGTTCCTCTCCGTCCCAGGCGCAATAGATGATCGTGCGCCGCGGGTTCCAGCCCTGCTTGTGCAACTCGCCGAGCATGCGCGCCTCCTCGAGCATGGGCGCCTGCCCCGACACGGGATCGTCGGCGCCGTTCACCCACGCATCATGATGATTGCCGCGAATCACCCACTGCTCGCGCGCCTCACCGCCGCGCAGTGTCGCGATCACGTCATATATCGGCTTCAAGTCCCAGTTGGAGGCGACCTTGAGGTGTACACGGGCCGGCCCCGGTCCGATGCGATACGTGATCGCCAGGGCGCCGCGCCAATCGGGCGGGACAACGGGTCCCGCGAGCGCCGCCAGCAGCGGCTGGGCGTCGGCGGAGGAGATCGGCAGTACGGGAATCTTGGTGATCGTCGTCGCTTCGCGCAGGCTCAAGCGGGTCGCGGTCTCGGTCGCGCCGACGCCGGGAGTCAGCGGATCGCCGGGGTAATCGGTGTCCATGACGCTGCCGCGCTGAACCCCGTCCTTGGGCCGCCAGCCGCCGGCGGGGAATGTCTGGCCTTCCGCGTAACCATCCCCCTTCGGATCGGAGTAGATGATGCAACCGATCGCTCCATGTTCGGCGGCGACCTTCGGCTTGATCCCGCGCCAGCCGTGGCCGTAACGAGCGATCACGATCGCGCCTTTGACCGAGACGCCGTAGCGATCGAGTTCCTCGTAATCCTCGCGCGTGCCGTAATTGACGTAAACGAGCGGCGCCGTCACGTCACCGTCGATCGAATACGCGTTGTAAGTCGGCAATTGCTCGGTCTTCTGCGCCGAGCTCGGATCGACGGCGACCGCGGGCTCGTCGAGACGCGCCCGAAACCGCGTCGGTGCGACGAGTTCGATCACGCGCTCGCGCGGCGTTGGGAACAACACTTTGAAGGTTTCGATGTGGGCGTCGAAGCCCCATTCGCGGAAGCGCGCGAGAATCCACTCGGCGTTGTCCTTGTCGTAGGGTGACCCAACGTGATGCGGCCTCGCGCTGAGCCTCTGCATGGTGGCGCGAATGTTCGCGGCCGCGACACCATCGCGAAAGCGCGCTTCCCAGTTTCGCTCTCGCAAAGCGGCGGCACCGCCAAACCCGAGCAAGGGCTCCTCGCCGGCCGCAGGCACCATTGCCGCCGCGGGCACGGCTGCGGCCCCGGGCACCGGTGCGGCCGCGGACACCGTTGCGGTCGGGACTACATCGGCCGCCTGCACGCCGCCGAGCGGCAGCGCCGCGAGCAGCAACAGACGGAGAATCTGCAACGATTGCGAGCGCCGTGTCATGAATCGATCCTCGAACGGTTGGTGGAAGCCGCTGGCTGCCGACGGAGAGCGCGGGACCGACGCCGTCGCGGCGTCAATAGCGCCAGCTCGTGAGGTCGGCGCCCGGCGGCGCGGTCGCCGCGATCCGCGCGAGTATCTTCGGCAGGTATTGAAAGTTGTAGTGCAGGCGCGAGTAGGCGTTCGGCAAGCTCGGATCCCCGTTCCAGCAGTGCTCCGCGCGATCTCCGTAGAGCACCTCGCCGCCATAGGCCGGCCGCAGGGACTCGAGCCGCTCCTGGGCGAAGTACACGGCATCGGTCAGGTAATAGTTGTCCGCACTGCCGACGTAGATGTGAATCTTGCCCGCGAGCTTCGGCGCCAAGCTGCCCCAATCGCGCGCGATGACGAACGACAGATCGAAATGCTCACGCCAATAAGCCGCGACCTCGGCGTCTATCGCGCCGCTGCGTTTGTCGAAGATGGGGCGCGGGTAGCCGTCCGCACCGGACGGACCGAACACCGCCTGCCAGACGTCGTATTGGCCGCCTGAACGGCTGTGATCGCCCTGCGCAAGCTCCATGTAATTGGCATTCCGCTGGGTCGCGAACACTTCGCCGAGGTAATTGCGGAATGCCGGCCGCTCGACGCGAAGCGCCTCGCCCTGCAGGGCGTATGCGTTCTTGTCGCGATACAAATCGATGAGCGTGTAAGCCCGAAAATCGATCGGATCGGGACACGCCGCGAAAGCGCCGTTGTAGAGATCGGGATAGAACACCTGCGTCGCGAGCGCCTCCCACCCACCGGTCGATCCGCCGTACGTGAAGCGCGCCCAGCCTGACCCGATGCCGCGAAAGCGCCGTTCGATCTCCGGAATCAACTCGTGATTGATCGCATCCCCATACGGCCCGAGATTCGCGGAATTCACGGCATAGCTGTCGTCGAAATACGGGTTCGCATGCTCGATCTCGATGACGAGGAAGCGCGGAAAATCCCGGGACACCCATTTCTGGTAGAACGCGTAGGCCTCCGCCTGCTGAATCCGATTGTAGCCGGCGAGGTGAAAGCGCTGCGAGTAATCCGGTGCGAGATCCGGATCGGGGGGCGTCGTACGGAATGCCGAGATGTCATCCGGGTGATGGCCGTGAAACACCATCAACGGAAAACGCGCCTCCGGGTGCGCGGCGAAATCCTTCGGCAGCAGCACGTAGGCGCCGATTTCCACGTCCCGGCCCCAGAACCGCGACAACAGTTCGCTGCGGATCCGCACGTGTTTGACGAACTCGGTGTCCGGTTTCGCCTCGATCGCGGCGATCTCATGATCCAGGACGAGCTCCGTGCGCACGGTGCGCCGCGGATCCCAGTGCAGCCGCACGGGGGTCGAATAGAAATTGCCCGGCTTCAGCGCCCATTGCTGTCCTTCACCGCGATCCGGCGGCAACTCGAGCACGCGTCCGTCCGCGAGTCGGAAGGTCTCGTAGCGATTGAGCACCGCTTGCACGAGATAATCGCCGGCCGGGACCGCGGACAGCGCCGCCGCGGGCCAGCCGAAGGCGGACTGGCCCACGGCGATGCGCGCCCCCGGCGCAAGTGCACCGACGTTTTGGCCGAAAAAATACGGTACGGCGAGCGTCTCGTTGGGTGCCACGTGCAGGCGCGGCTCGCGCGTCATGTCCGTACTCAGCAACAGGATCAAACGTCCGGACGAGATGGCGGCCGTGCCTGCGTAGCGCACCGTGACGGCTGTCGCGGTTGCAGCTGCCGGTGGGCCGGCCTCGGCGGACCGCGCGAACCAACCGAGGACACACAGCGCCGCCAGAGGCGCCGCCAAGGTCAAACGCAACACCGTCAGGCCCGCGTCGGCGTCACGTCGCGCGCGGTCTCGCCCCCGGCCGCAGACCGCCCGGCCGGCGCGGTGCGCGCGGCCGGCGTGCCCGGACCGCCTCTCGACGCGAGCAGTCTGCCGGCGAGCGGGGAGACCCGGCGCTCGATGTCGTCGAACACCGTGAACACGGCCGGTACGATCACGAGGGTCAGCAAGGTCGAGGTGATCAAACCGCCGATCACGGCGACGCCCATGGGCGCGCGAAATTCGCTGTCACCGCCCCATCCCATCGCGATCGGCAACATGCCTGCAACCATGGCGATCGTCGTCATCACGATGGGCCGGGCGCGCTTGTGGCCGGCCTCGGTGATCGCCTCGAGCCGCGTCTTGCCGGCGCGCATCTCCTCGATCGCGAAGTCCACGAGCAGAATGGAGTTCTTGGCGACGATGCCCATGAGCATGAGCACGCCGATGACGACCGGCAGTGAGAACGGATAACCCGTGAGTATCAAGGCGAGCACCGCTCCGCCCAGCGACAAGGGCAGCGCCGCGAGGATCGTCATGGGTTGAAAAACCCGGGCGAACAGCAACACGAGCACCGCGAACACCATGAGCACGCCCGCGCCGATCGCGAGCACGAAGTTCTGCATCAACTCGGTCATGAACTGCGCATCGCCTGCCTCGACGAGATGCACACCGGTCGGCAGGTGGCTGAGGCTCGGCAGCGCGTAGATCTTCTTGGTCGCCGTCCCGAGTTCGACGCCGGGCGCGAGGTCGGCCTCGAGAAACGCCCGCCGGCTTTGATTGTAGCGGCGCACGGCCGAGGGTCCCTGTCCGAAGGTCAGGTCGGCGACCGCCTTCAACGGCACGCTCGTGCCCGAGGCCGTCGGCACCGGGAGATTCTCGAGCGTCGAGAAGTTGCGTCGCTCGCCCTCGAGCAGACTCACGCGAATCGGGATCTGCCGATCGGCGAGCGAGAACTTCGCGCCGTTCTGCGGCAAATCGCCGAGCGTCGCAATCCGGATCGTCTGGCTGATGCTCTCGACGCTGACGCCCAAGTGCGCGGCGACATCGAGTCGAGGGTGAACGACGATCTCCGGACGCGGCAGATCGCCGCGGATGCGCGCGCTGCGCAGTTCCCCGAGGCCCTGCATCTCGGCGAGCACCCGGTGCGAGGTCGCCTCGAGCAGGGCCGGGTCGTCGCTGGTCAGATACAGCTGCACGTCGCGGCCACCGTTGTTGTTGCCGAAGTTCAGCTGCCCGTCCGGCACCACCTGCAACAGCGGCAGCATTTTCTGCTCCCACTGCTTCTGGCTGAGATCGCGCTGATCGCGGGGCACCAGCGTGATGAACAGCGACGCGGTGCGGATCTCGTCGCCGCCGACGGATTCCACGACGTCCGAAACCTCCGGCGCTTGGCGCAAAATCGCGGTCGCCGCCGCCGAGACCCGCGACGTATCCTCGAGCGTGCCGCCCGGCGGCAGTTCGATCGACAGCTGCGAACTCGCGAAATCCTCCGCCGGCACGAAAGCCTGCGGGATGCGCGTCAGGAGGAACAGCGAAAAGAGGAAGAAGGCAAAGCCGCCCGCGATCGTCTTCCAGCGGTTTGCAACGCACCAGCGCAGACTCTGTAAATAGCGCTCCATGATGGGGCCGTCGCCATGGTGCTGAACGAGCGAATCGGGCCGCAGCGAATACGCGGCGAGTACCGGCGTGATGAGTCGTGCAACCATCAGCGAGATGAATACGGCGAAGGCGACCGTGAGTCCGAACTGCTTGAAATACTGGCCGGTGATGCCGCCCATGAAACTCACGGGCACGAACACCGCGATGATCGTGAACGAGGTGGCGACCACCGCGAGGCCGATCTCGGCCGATGCATCGATCGCGGCCTGGAAGCCGCTCTTGCCCATGCGCATGTGGCGCACGATGTTCTCGATCTCGACGATCGCGTCGTCGACGAGCACGCCCGCGACGAGCGAAAGTCCAAGCAGGCTGATCCCGTTGAGCGTGAAGCCCATCGCGCTCATGAATGCGAACGTCGGAATCGCGGAGAGCGGGATGGCGAGCGCGGAGATGATCGTTGCGCGCCAGCTGCGCAGAAAACACCAGACGACGACGACCGCGAGCAGCGAGCCCTCGATTAGCGCGCTCATCGACGAGTGGTAGGTGCGCATGGTGTGCGGCTCGGTCGAAAACGTCTTGGTCAGGCCGCTCACGCCCGGATTCTCCGCGACGATCTTGGCGAGTTCGGCGTCGACCGCATTCGCGACGCTCACCTCCGACGCGCCGATCGCCTTGGCGACTCCGAACGTGGTCGCGGGACGGCCGTTGAGCCGTGCGATCGTGCGCACCTCTTCGATCCCGTCACGCACGACGGCGATGTCGCGCAGCCGCACCGACTTGCCCCCGTTCACGAAGATTTGCGCATCGCCGAGGGCCGCCGCGCTCCTCGCGCCGCCGAGCACGCGAATCGCCTGCTCGCCGCCGCCCACCTGGGCGCGGCCGCCGGCCGCATCCAGGTTGAGCGCGCGCAATTGTTCGTTCACTTCGTAGGCGGTGATGCCGAGAGCCTGCATGCGCGCCGGATCGAGTTCGACGCGGATTTCCCGGCTCACGCCCCCGTAGCGCTGGACCTGAGCGACGCCCGGCACGGCGAGGAGGCGCTTCGTAATCGTATTGTCGACGAACCAGCTCAGGGCCTCGGGGGTCATGCTCGTGGTCGTGACCGCAAAATAGACGAACGGGCCCGAGAAGTTGATGCGCTGAACCTGCGGCTCGTAGATGCCCTGGGGCAAATCGTTGCGGATGCGCGCGACCGCATCGCGCACGTCGGTCACCGCGCGATCGACCGGCGTGCCGATCTGGAACTGTACCTCGATTCCGACCGACCCTTCGATGATGTGGGTCGTGATGTTGCGCACGTTGCCGATGCTTGCCACCGCGCCTTCGATCTTCTGCGCGATCTGGGTCTCCATTTCGGTCGGCGCGGCACCCGGCTGCGAGACATTGACCTCGACGACCGGGAAGGTGATGTCCGGCTCGAGATTGATCGGCAGCTCGATGAACGAGACGATGCCGACGAAGAACAGGACGACGAACAGCACGACCGGCGTGACCGGATGGCGGATCGCCCAGGCGGAAATGTTGTTCATGCGCCCCCCACGGCGACCGGTGCCGGGTTGACGGTTTCACCGTCCTGGAGAAATCCGCCCGCCGTCGCGACGATCCGGTCGTGCTCGCCGACGCCCGCGGCGATCGCAACGCCCGCGGGCACGACCCCGGAGACCCGCACGGCGTGCCGTTCGATGCGATTCTGGGCATTCACGGCGAGCACGTAGCTGCCCTTGTCGTCGGTCAGCACGGCGGTTTGCGGAAGCACCGGTCGCCGCGCCTGGCTGATCGTCACGTCGGCGCGCGCGAATGCCCCGGGGCGCAGGTTCGGATCCGGGCTCAGCGCGATGCGCGCCATGCCGAGCCGGGTCGACGGGTCGATGACGGCGCCCAACAGGCGCAGCCGACCGGGGAACCCCTGATCGAGTCCGGTCAGCGTCACCGTGACCGGCTGGCCGACCTTGAGCAAGGGCAAATCTTGTTCCGCGACTTCGCCGCGCAGTTCGATTTCGTTGCCCTGGGCGAGCCGGAACAACGCGGGACCGCCGGCGACGGCCGTCTGACCCAGTTCGACGCTGCGCGTCAGGATCGTGCCGTCGGCGGGCGCGCGAATCTCCGCGCGACCGAGCTTGGCCTGGGCCTCGGCGAGCTGTGCCTCCGCGACTTTGACCTTGGCCGCGGCCGTTACTGAGCTCGAGCGCCGGCGCTCGGTTTCCTCGGTCGACAAAGCACCCGCGGCGCCCACTGCGACGGCACGCCGATACTCGGCTGCCGCGAGTTCGGACTCGGCACGCGCCTGATCCAGAGCCGCGGCGAGGCTGCCGACCTGCGGCTGCAGCACCGACACATTCAAGCGCGCGAGCAATTGCCCGCGCTTGACGCGATCGCCGGCCTCGACAAAGATGCCGCTGACCAGGCCCCCGTCCCCCTCGACGCCGATTGGAATGTCATACCGTGCCGCGATGGTGCCGACGATGCTCACGGTCGTCGGTACCGAACTCATCGTCACTTGAGTGACCGTGACGGTCGGCACATTGCCCTTGTTGGCGGTGAGCTGCTTGGCGGACCCCAACGCGGAGAGGCGGAAGACCAGAAGTCCGGTCAGCCCCAGGAAAATCGCCACAAACAGCCACAGGCCGCGGCGACTCATGAGCCACGCGGACCAAGCCTTGGTTCCCTTCAAATTCGACCTATCCATGACAGTGGCAAGCATTGCACAAGATCCCCGGGTATACCTTTTTGGTGGCACTAGGGCCCGTTAAACCGTCCGCCGCGCCATGAACACGGACGAAGGTTAATACACTGCGACGCGGATAAAGTTGCAGCCCGATGATGGAAAATTGCTGCCCGGCGGCGGAAATCTCATCCCCCCGCTCCCGGACCAGCTTCCGCCACCGGCACCGGGACCAGCGCCGGGCTTACGGTGCGATCCGGTCGATCACGAGATCTCGAACCCCGTCGCGGCCGACATCATAAGAGATTTCGCCGTACAAATCCCCGGTAACGGGCGTCGGCTGGCCGCTGAACGATACCCGTGCGGTGATCGATACATGCTGGCCGCCGGCGAGCGCATGGGTCGGCATCATGGAGTCCGCGCTCGAGAGTTCGACGCGCGTGCCGATCGCGGCGACGCTCAGGCGTTTCGCGGCGAGCGGTGGTCCGGGCGTGGCGTCGCGAGCGAACACGAACAAGGGTGCAGCGGCGGTCAGCCGCCCCTTGAGCGCCGCGGCGATGGTGATGTTGACCGTCACCAGGCCGGGGGGGTCGGGCGCGCCTGCGGCCGCGCCTGCGGCCGCGCCTGCGGCCGCGCCGTCTTGCGCGCCCCGTGCGCCGAATTGCGGTGCAGCACCCGGCGCGGACATCGCAATCCCCGGCGCCGAAGAGCCGGCAGCGGCTGCCGCTCCCATGCCGGCCGCGGGTGCGCCCAGTTCGGCAATGCGCGCATCGAGCATCTGCATGACCTGGGGAGGCGGATTCAGCGCTTTGAGCGCCTCCCAGCGGCGCCGAGCGAGCGGCCGATCGCCCATCACGGCAGCCGCGAATCCGCCGAACAGCAGCGCGCGCGGATTATCAGGCGCCGCGGCGATCGCCTGTTCGAATAGTTGTGCGGCCTGGGGCGTCACCTCGCCGTCGGCCTTGATGCTCAAGGCCTCGCCGAGACCGATCGTCGCCTCGACGTTCTTGCCGTCGTTCAAGCGATGGGCGTGGTCGTACGCGACGATGGCTTCGTCGACGCGTCCGAGCGCCGTATAGGAACGACCGAGCATGAGCCAACCGTCCAAGTCGCCGGGCTGCTCGACCAAGTGTTTCTCGAGTTTGGCGACCATCGCGGCGACATCGGGACCGCCCGGTACGCCGCCGGGCGGTGCATTCCAATCCCACGTCGACCACAGCGGGTAGAGACCGGCAGCCACGCCAAGCACCGCCAGCGCCGCGAGCGCGCCCTGCACGCGGCTGCGCCGATCGCGCAGCAGCGGCACCGCGACCGCAGCAGCGGCGATCACAGCCATGACGGCTGCGACGAGTAGAAAAATCCACATTCAGGTCGATCCGGGCGTCGGCTCGTCGTCGAGCGGCATTCTCGAGCGGGCACGCGTGATGCGCAGGACCACGGCGCCGCCGAGCGCGAGCAGGATCGCCGGAGACGCCCAGATCCACAGCGTCTTCGCCTCGAGCGGCGTGTTGAAGCGGACGAATTCGCCATAGCGCGCGGTCATGAAATCGAAGATCGCCTGATCGCTCTGACCCGCGAGCAGCATCTCCCGGACCTGGCGGCGCAAATCGCTCGCGAGTTGCACGTTCGAGTCGGCGATCGATTCATTCTGGCAGACGAGGCAGCGCAACTGCTTCGTGATGTCCTCGAACCGGGCCTGCAGGGCGGGATTCTCGATCTGGCCGTGCTCGTCGAGGCCCAAGGCCGCATCCGCGGGCGCGGCGGCGGCGTGGGCGGCGCCAAACATTGCCAGGCCGAAGCTCGCCACACCGAAGTTCGCGACACTGAAGATTGCGGCAAACGCGAACGCGGACGCGGCGCGGTGGCCGACAAAGCGCCGCCGGTCGCATCTCATGCGCCGTTCCGGCGCGCCGCTTCGATGCGCGGCAGGAACTCTTTCTGCCAGACGTCGAGCGTCATCGGCGAAATGAATTTGTAGATGATTTGTCCGTGCGCGTCGACAAGAAAGGTTTCGGGCGCCCCATAGACGCCCCATTCGATCGCCGTGCGTTCGTCGGGATCGAAACCCACCGCGCTGTAAGGATTACCGAGCTGTTGCAGCCAGCGCTGCGCCTTTGCGCGATCGTCGTTGTAATCGAGCCCGACGATCGGGACGACGCGCGAGTCTGCGATCTTGAGCAGCGTCTCCTGCTCCTCGCGGCAGGCAAAACACCAGGTGCCCCAGACGTTGAGCACATAGATCTGCCCTTGCAACGCGCCGTTGCTCACCGGCTTCGCCGGATCCAGCACGTCGGTCAGATTGAACAGCGGCGCCGGCTTGCCGATCAGCGGCGACGGCAGCGCCTTGATGTCGCGCTTGGGGTTCAAACCGAACGCGAACATCACGACGAGCAGCAGGAAGGCCGCCATCGGTGTGAGGAACTTCCACATCAGGCGATTCCGGGCGTCGGCGAGCGGTCGGGCGGCGCCGCGGCCGTTGTGGCCTCGGTGACCGGCACTCTCACGCGGTAGCGGCGATCGGTCGCGGCGACGAAGCCCCCGATCGCCATCACGAGCGCGCCGAGCCATATATAGCGCACGAGCGGTTTGTACTGGATGCGCATGCTCCAGGCGTCGTCGCCGAGCGGGTTGCCCATCGCGACGAACAGGTCGCGCGCCCAATTCACCGAAATCGCGGCCTTGCTATTGTCCGTTTGCTGCACCCAGAAGTGGCGCTTTTGGGGCTTGAGCAAGGCGATCGGCCGACCGCCGCTCGTGACCTCGACGAGGGCTTCGACCGCATCGTAGTTCGGCCCCTTGACATCGGTCGCCGCGAGGAATTTGAAATCGTAACCGGCGATCGTGAACGTGCCGCCCGGCTTCAAGGCGACGTCCTTCTCGATCTTATAGCTCTCGACGCCGCTCGCGCCGATCGCGAACATGCCGACGCCGAAATGCGCGATCGCCATGCCGATCATACCCGCGGTGAGACTCTGCCGGGCCCGCAGGCGGCGAATGGGATCGAGCAGTGCAGAGAACAACACCCAGAAGCCCAGACTGAATCCGAGCAGACCGACCCAATGGAACGCTCCGTACACCAGGCCCTGCAAGGCGACCGCGAGTGCGATCGCCGCGGCGAGCAACCACCAGATCGGCTTGGCCGAGACCGTGAGTTTGCCGCGACGCCAGGCGGAATGCATGCCGACGGCCAAGAAAATCAGCAAGGGCAGCACGGGCACGAGGAACATCACCGCGAAGACCGGCGGCCCCACGGAAATCTTGCCGATGCCAAGCTCTTCGTAGAGGAGGGGCGAGAGCGTGCCCCACAGGATCAACGCCGCGACGCAAACGAGCAGCACGTTGTTGACCAGCAGGAAGAATTCGCGCGAGAAGACTTCGAATCCGCCCGGGACATAGAGTTTCGGGGCGCGCCATGCATAGAGCGACAAGGATCCGCCGATCGTGACCAACAGGAACACGAGGATGAAGAAGCCGCGCTTCGGATCGGTCGCAAACGAATGCACGGACACCAGCACGCCGGAACGCACGAGGAAGGTCCCGACGAGACTCAGCGAAAATGCGAAGATCGCGAGCAGCAGCGTCCAGCTCTTGAAGATGCCGCGCTTTTCCGTGACCGACAGCGAGTGGATCAGCGCGGTGCCGACCAGCCAGGGCATGAACGAAGCGTTCTCGACCGGATCCCAGAACCACCAGCCGCCCCAGCCGAGTTCGTAGTAGGCCCACCAGCTTCCGAGGGCGATGCCGATCGTCTGAAAGATCCACGCGAAGATGGTCCACGGTCGCGTCCATTTTGCCCAGGCCTGATCGAGCCGCCCTTCCAGCATCGCCGCGCAGGCGAACGCAAACGCGACCGAAAATCCGACATAGCCCATGTAGAGCATCGGCGGGTGGATCGCCAGGGCGAAATCCTGGAGCACGGGATTGAGGTCCGCGCCGTCCGAAGCCGCCGGGATCAGACGACCGAAGGGATTGGAGGTCCAGAGGGTGAATAGCAGGAAGCCCGCGCTGACGAGTCCCATCATGCCGATCACACGGCTCGAGAAGCTCAAGGGCAGGCCCCGGCTGAACGCCGCGACGGCGACGCTCCAGATCGACAGGATCAACACCCAGAGCAGCAGCGAGCCCTCGTGGGCGCCCCAAACCGCCGCTACCCGATAGAACAACGGCAGCTGCGAATTGGAGGTGCTCGCGACGTATTGCACGGAAAAATCGTTGGTCACGAACGCATACACGAGACAGCCGAAGGCGGTCGCCACGAACACGAATTGACCGGTGACGGCCGGACGCGCGACCGACATCCAGACGGCGTTGCCGCGACCCGCGCCCAACAGACCGAAGAAGGCCTGCGACAGCGATAGTACGAACGCCAAGATCAGCGCGAACATTCCGAGTTCCGGTATCATCGAACTCCCCTCCTAAGGCACCATGAACGCCGCTCTAAACGCCGCGCGCCCGTCAGCCGGTCGGTTTAGCGCCGCCTTTCTGTTTCAACGTGGCCGCCACTTCGGGCGGCATGTACTTCTCGTCATGCTTCGCGAGCACCTCGTCGGCGACGAAGGCGCCGTTCGCCCCCATGCTGCCGTGCGCGATGATCCCCTGGCCTTCGCGGAACAGATCGGGCAGCACGCCGGTATATTCTACAGGCACCTCGTGCGAGAAATCGGTCAACACGAAGCGGACCTCGAGATCACCGGGATTGCGTGCGACGCTGCCCTTCACGACCATGCCGCCGATCCGAAACCGCTTGCTGGCAGGCGCCTTGCCGCTCGCCACCTGGCTCGGATCGTAATAGAACATCAGCTGCTGGCGCTGCGCAATGACGGCGAGCGCGACCGACGCGCCGACACCGCCCAATATCCCGAACACGACCAGCATCCTCTTGCGTCTCGGCGTCATGATTGCTCGCTCCCCGCCATCGCCACTGCGCGCAGGACGCGCATCCGGGCCTGCGCGTGATGGCGGCGCGCCGACCAGACGTTCCACAATAGAATCGACGCGGCCAGACCGAAGCACGGCCAGACGTAGCGCGCATAGCCTCCCATTGCAAAGAAGGCCGCCGCTCTCATGCCTTTACCGCCTCGCGCACCCAGTTCGCCTGTCGCTCGCGGTTCAGCACCTCACCGCGCAGCCGCATACAAAGCACGGCGCCGAAGAACAGCGTGAAGCCGAGCAGCATCGCGAGCAGGGGCCAGAGCATCACCGGGGCCATCGACGGCTTGGCGAATTTGAGTACGGTCGCACCCTGGTGCAGCGAATTCCACCATTGGACTGAAAAATGAATGATCGGCACGTCGACGAACCCGACGACGGCGAGCAAGGCCGCGGCCCGATCCCCGCGCGTCGGATCCTCGAAGGCCGCGCGCAGCGACATCACGCCGAAATACAGGAACAGAAGGATCAACTCCGAGGTCAGGCGCGGATCCCAGGCCCAGTAGGTGCCCCACATCGGCCTGCCCCAAAGCGAGCCCGTCACGAGCGTGAGCACGGTGAAGGAGGCGCCGATCGGCGCGGCCGCCGCGGCGACCGCATGACCGACTTTGATGCGCCAAATGAGCCCGATGCCGGACGCGACCGCCATGAGCGTGTACGCCATGACGGAGACCGTCGCCGCCGGTACGTGGACGTAGGCCATCCGAAATGCGTCGCCTTGCTGATAGTCCGGAGGCGCAAACACGAGGCCGTCGATCAGTCCGTAGAGCATCGCGAGCACGGCAAGGCCCAGCAGCCACGGGGCGAAGGCCGCGGCGAGGCGGTAAACATAAGGCGGCGAGGCGAGCCGATAAAACCAGGTCCACATGATCAAGTAGTATGAGCCATTATTCGAGCGTTATGCGTAATGCCGCCGTTGCCGCGAGCGGCGCCAGCGTGCACGTAAACACGCAGAGGGCCGCCAGAAAATACAATCCGCCCGACGCGTCGTCGCCGCCGATCGCCCGGTCGGTCGCGTTGGCGCCGAAAATCAGCAGCGGCATCGCGAGCGGCAGCACGATCAGCGACAACAATACGCTTCCGCGCCGCAGGCCCACCGTGAGGCCGGCCCCAATTGCACCCAGCCAGCTCAAGGTGAGCGTGCCGAGCGCCAGGCTCAGCATCATGGTCGGAAAGGCCTCGAGGGGTATCGCGAGCGCGGTCGCCACCAGGGGCGAAACGAGGACCAAGGCGGCACCGCTCACCAACCAATGGGCGAACGTTTTCGCGATCACGATCCCGCCCAGCGACTGACCAGACAACGCCAATTGCTCCAAGGTTCCGTCGTCGGCATCGCTCTTGAACAGTCCCTCCATCGCGAGCAAGGACGCGAGCAAGGCCGCGACCCAGAGTATGCCGGGCGCCATCGCCCGCAGCAGCGCGAGTTCCGGGCTCAAACCGAGTGGAAACAGCGTTGTGACGATCAGAAAAAACACCAGGGGCTGCAGTAATTGATCCGGCCGCCGTAAGCTCAACGTGAGTTCGCGGCGCAGGATGAGCGCCATGGCCGTGCCGGTGCCGACGCTCACGCCGCGAGTTCCAAGCGCTGGATACTGCATTGCAACATGAGGTCCTGATGCGCGACGACGAGCGCCAAACCGCCGCCGGCCACATGGCCCGCGAGCAGTTCGCCGAGCAAGTCCGCACCCCGCGCATCGAGATTCGTATAAGGCTCGTCAAGCAGCCATAACGACGCTTCGCTGCCGAGGATACGCGCCAAGGCGACACGGCGGCGCTGGCCGGCCGAGAGCACCCGGCTCGGTAAATCGGCGCAAGCGGCCACGCCCGTACGGTGCAGCAAATCGCGCAGCTCAGCGTCCCCGATTCGGCGCCGCAGGCCCAGCGAGAAGCGCAGGTTTTCGAGCGCCGTCAAATCGCCCTTGAGCGCCGGTTCGTGCGAGGCGTAGCAGAGCGCGAGTTGGTACGTGCCGCGGATCGCTGTAATCGACTGGCCGCACCAGGCCACAGTGCCCTGCTCCGGCCGCAGCAAACCGCAAACGACCCGTAGCAGCGTCGTCTTACCGGTGCCATTCGGGCCGCGGACGTGCAGCAATTCGCCGCCGCCGACCTGCAGGCTCGTGCCCTTCAGAACATGGCGATCGCCTCGCCAGACGTGAACGGCGTCGACTTCGAGCCGTGGCTCGCACACGGTCACCGCGACGCGCCATCAAAGAAATCAAAGAGTTGCACATAATAGCGCATGGGGAGCGGATTATAACCGTTGAGCGCGGCGGATGGCTTTCTGATATTTTGCGCGGCGCGCCGTCCAGGACACAAAGGAGAGGATATGCCCCTGACGAGAAAATTGGCCGCGGAATTCGTGGGCACGCTGTGGCTCGTGCTGGGAGGATGCGGCAGCGCGGTACTCGCGGCCGCCTTTCCGCACGTCGGAATTGGTTTGTTGGGGGTATCGCTCGCTTTCGGCCTCACGGTCGTGACGATGGCGTTTGCCATCGGCCACGTTTCGGGTTGCCACTTGAACCCCGCCGTCACGCTCGGACTCGTCGTCGGCGGACGCCATCCGGCAAAGGAAATCCTGCCGTATTGGATCGCCCAAGTTGCGGGCGCCATCGTCGCCGCCGGAGTCCTCGTCTATATCGCAAGCGGCAACGGCAGCAACCCGCTCGCGGCGGGGCTCGCCGCCAACGGCTTCGGCGAGCACAGCCCGGGGCATTACGACCTTGCGGCGGCATTCCTGACCGAGACGATCATGACGGCGATCTTCCTCTTTGTCATTCTGGGATCCACCGACAAACGGGCGCCCGCCGGATTTGCGCCGCTTGCCATCGGCCTCACGCTCACCTTGATTCACCTCATCAGCATTCCCGTGACCAACACATCGGTCAATCCGGCGCGCAGTACAGGGCCCGCCGTTTTCGTGCAGGGCTGGGCCGTGCATCAATTGTGGGTGTTCTGGGCGGCGCCGCTGCTCGGCGGCGCGATCGGCGCCCTGCTCTACCGCCTCATCGCGCAGACCAAGGACTGACCGAGCAACGGGTCATCGGTCAACGGGTCGCTCGTGCCGCGGGCCGGAATTTGCCCCTGCCCTCCTGATGGCTGCGGCGATCGGATAGACGCGGCCCCGGCGGCTCCGCGGTGGGATTTGAGATACACTGGAACCTTGCCCCGGTGACGTAATTGGTAGCCGTAACGGACTTCCAGACTGTGAGCGGCGAGTATGGAAACGGCTCGTCCGTAACCCGTCAAAGTCGGCGAAACCCCTGGCATGGAGCCGAGGCAACGCCGAGCCAATCCAGCGTGCTCTGGCATGCCGGCAGGTGTAGAGAGTGGACGGCGGGGGCCTAAAGCGGTCCAGGTGGACTGCCATGGTCGTGGCGCATTCCAGACCCCAAACGCGGCAGCGCGGCGGCGAAAGCCGTGGCGGGTAAGAAAATCCGTTGGCCGTAGGCCGTGCCGGTTCGAGTCCGGCCCGGGGCACCATTGCCTCCGCAGCAACGCTCAGCGGTGTTCCCCGAAAGCCGGCGATCGAGGCCCCGGCAGATGCGCAGGGCCCCGAACGCTGCGACTTCACGGAGACGGAGCAGCGCTCGGGATGATGCCGGGGAGCAGGTACTGGGTCACGACGACCAGCACAGCGAGGACGACCGTGAGCACGATGCTGTGGAGGAAGGTCCGCGCAAGAATCTCGCCCTCGCGACCCTGCAGTTTCGTCACCGACACGCCGGTTGCAATATTTTGCGGCGAGATCATCTTGCCCATGACCCCGCCGGAGGAATTCGTCGCGGCAAACAACACGGGATTCAGCCCCAACTGTTTGGCGGCGACCACCTGCAAGTTGCCGAACAGCGCATTGCCCGATGTGTCGCTGCCCGACAGGAACACGGCGACCCAGCCCAGGAACGGCGAAAACAGCAGGAACCAGCGGCCCGTCGAGGCGGCCCCGAGACCCAGAGTGTATGCGAGGCCCGAATAATTCATCAGGTAGGCGAGCGCGACGATCAGCATCACCGTGACGACGGCGATCCAGATCTGGCGGATGGTGGCACCGATGCACGCGATGAAGGCGCCCGGCGACAAGCGCACGACCGCAGCGGTGATCACTGCGGCGAGCAGGATCGCCGTGCCGGTGCCGAGCGGCTGAAAGCTCCAGATCGCCGCATAGGGTTTGTCGCCGTACAGCGTGATCGAGATGGCCTTGTGCAATCCGGGCCAAGGAATGTCCTGCTGTCCGAGCTTGGGGATCTTGAAACTGCTCCAGACGATCACGACGGCAGACACGATGACCCAGGGCAGCCAACCCTGCCACGGAGCGATCTCGGCCGGCGTGGCCTCGAGCTCCTGCTTGTGCCCACCGAGGTCCGCTGCATCGATCGTTGCGGCACCGGCGGCGGCGGCCCCGAGCGCGGCGCGCGAGATCGCGAAATGCGGGTCCGGCGCGGGCCGCCAGAGCCGCAGGAAACCGATGGTCACGATCAGCGAACCCAAGGACGAGAGCACGTCCGTGAGCGTGTAATCGATAAAGTTCGATGCGAGGAATTGCGCACACGCGAAACTGCCGCCGGCGACCAGCAGCACGGGCCAGAGCCTCGCGACGGAGCGCGCTCCGCCGTACAAGGCCATGACGTAGAACGGCAGGATCAGGGCCATGATGGGCAATTGCCGCCCGATCATCGCCGCAAGCGTTGCCGCGGGCAAACCGGTCACGGCGCCCAGCACGGTCACGGGTGCCCCGAGTGCCCCGAAAGCCACCGGCGCCGTATTGAAGATCAGCACGAACACGAGCGCTTCGATCGCCGGAAAGCCGACCATGATCAACAAGGAACTCGTGATCGCGACGGGCGTGCCGAACCCCGAGATGCCCTCGAGCAGCGCACCGAAACAAAACCCGATCACGACGAGCACGATGCGCCGATCGTTAGGCAGATGCGTGAGTATCCAGCGGCGAAAGGCATCGCAACGGCCGGAGCGGACCGCGACGTTGTAGAGGAGCAGCGCGTTCACGACGATCCACATGACGGGCCAGACCGCGAACACCGCGCCATTCACACTGGCCTCGAGCGCGAGGGCGACCGGCATGTCCCAGCCGATCACGGCGACCGCGAATGCGACCGCGAGGCCGGCGAGAGCCGCCTGCCAGGCGGGCCTGCGCAGCGCTCCGAGCAGCAACAGCACCGTCACCACGGGGAACAGGGCGACCAAGAACGACCAACCCAAGCTGCCGGCCACGGGAGTCAGTAGCTGTCGAAACATGGTGTCCCCTATTTTGTTGTGGTCGCGGCCGGTCGCCTGCCGCGCATTGTAGCAATCAAGCCGCGGCGCGGCGCTGCCGGCGACCGCGCGCACGACCGGCGCCCGCGGCGTGCGCCGAGCGCCCAGGTGTATGGCCGAGCCCCGCCGGAGCTGCCGAGCTTCGCCGCAAACGTCGCCGTGAGCCGGGCGATGCATTTCGACGATGGCGGGATCTTGACGACCCATCTGAAATTCAGCATCCGCGACAGCTATTACTTCCGCGTCTATGACAATCCGGCGACCGACGTCGTGCCGGAATTGCGCCAATGGGATCTGGACTTCAAGTACCAGTTCGGCGCGCAAAAGGTGCACGTCGATTTTCTGATCAAGAACCTCACGAATACGGCCTCGGTGCTATCCCGCTATACCGATAATTTCGGCGTCGGCGCGGTCTCCAATTTTTTACGTGCCGCCGCGACGGTTCATCCTGCGGTTGGGAGCGGCTTTCTGACCTGGTTCCGTGGCAGACTACGTGAATGAGAGCACGCTACAGCGAGGCGATCGATCCGCAGATTCGGATCCGGCGCCGCGCCACGGCCCTGCTGGCGATCGGCTACCCGCTGCTCATGATCGCGAGCGTCGTCTTGAAGCCGGCGATGACGATCCCCGGCGCGATGTGGCCGCCGATCGCCGTGGCCTTCAGCGCGTTTTATCTGCTGCCGCGCCGGGCGTGGCCGCTCATCGCCCTGCTGATCCTGGTCGACGACGTGTTGATCATTCCGGGGATTACCTGGATGGCGACCGGAACCCGGCCGAGCGTTCCGTACGCGATGACGATCTCGTGTTGCGCCGTGCTCATCGCCGCTGGGATGGCCGTCACGACCCAGCTCTTGCGGCGGCTGCGCCGCGAGCGCGAGTCCCCGGCCTTGATCGCACCCGCATTGATCTGTGCGCTATGCGCCGGCGCGCTGCCCGGCGCCGTCTTCACGGCGGTCGTGCACGCGGCGCGCGCCCATCTGCCGCTCACCGTTCTGGACGTGGCGGTTCGGGTGCTCTCGGCGGTGCTCGCGGTCGTCGCGCTCAGCCCGCTGCTGTTCGGCGTCGTGCGCGGTTTCGACGAACCGCAACATGCGCTCGCGCGGTCCTGGGAGGCGCCGCTGATCGTGGTCTGCTTCATGCTCCTGGGACTGTACTGCGCGGTCGCCACGTGGCCGTTCGACCGCTATCTGCAGCTCATGTTGCTCGCCGTGCCGCTGCTGTGGCTGTCGCTGCGCCTTGCCCGGCGTGCGGTGGCGCTCGCGGCCGCGATCCTCGCGATCGGCATCACGATCGCGTCGGCCCATGGTATCGGCATGTTTCCGCCCCTCGTGCTGCGCGGCGCCTGGCAGGATGGCATCCTCTCCACGCAGATCTTCTTGCTCATCGCCTGCGGTGAGGCGCTGCTCATCAACTGGCTGATCCTCGAGCAGCGGGCGTTGCTGTTCGACGCCGATCGCAAACAGGCGATGCTGCTCGCCTACGCGCAGGCGCTCGACAAAGCCGAGGAGTCCGTGCGTCGGGCAACGGCGCTCGATCTGCACGACGGGGTCGCCCAGATCATCGCGGGTCAAGGCATGATACTCGGCGCGATGCGCCGCCGGCTCGGCGGCGACAGCCCCCTCTGCGACTTGGTGGATCAAGCGCTCGCCGCATCGCAAGAGGCGCAGTCCGCCGTGCGCGCGACGATTCAGGATCTCTCCCCGCCTGAGATCGAGCGGGCGTCCCTGGTCGAGATCGTCAACTGGGTCACGAAGTTCTTCGCGGCCCGCTACCATTTCGACGTGAGCTGCCAGATGCAGGGAGATCCGGCCCTCGCGATCGGCCACCTGCGCCTGATCTATCGCGTTTTGCGCGAATTGGTCTACAACTCCTACAAGCACTCGCAGGCCGACAGTGCCCAAATCCGGCTCGTGCTGACACCGCAGTCGGTCGAGATCGTGGTGCTGGACACCGGCATCGGGTTCGAGCAGGCGGGCCCGCTCGCCGACGGTCGCGCACGCTACGGACTCGTCAATCTTGCGGACCGCGTACGTGTCGCCGGTGGGCGGATCGGCGTGGAGTCCGCCCCCGGCAAAGGCTGCCGCGTCACGGTCGAACTGCCGCTCTCCGTGACGTCCTTCGCCGAAGGCATCACGTTGCGGGCGTAGCGGCGGCGGCGCTGCGCGGCTACGTGCCGCGACACGCTCAAGCCTGTGCGCGTGCCGCGAGAGCACGCGCGGCGGCATTCAGCCGGGCCACGAGCGACTCGAGATCGGCTGTCGCAAGCCGCCCGCCGTTCACGACCCGCCGGCCGTTGATGAAGCTGTAATCGACGCGGTCGGGCTGGCACAGGATCACCGCCGCGCAGAGATCCCAGTGCGCGCCCGCGAATTGCGGAATGGGCGACGCCCGTGCCCGTCTCACCGAACCTCAGCAGTGCGCGTTGGTCGAGCTGCACGCAATGAGCATGCCAGACGTCTCTCTTCATCGAGCGTGCAATCATTGGGAAACACATACAGGTGATCGCCCGACGTGGTATAGC
>Ga0302319_10002950_pt1 | contig 36072 bp, 51 predicted proteins | sample Bog_T0_2_FD_203319 | JGI IMG/M metagenome (GOLD analysis project Ga0302319, IMG submission 203319) | Peat permafrost microbial communities from Stordalen Mire near Abisko, Sweden - Bog_T0_2 | ecosystem: Environmental > Terrestrial > Soil > Wetlands > Peat | place: Sweden: Abisko, Stordalen Mire...
CGGTAGCCCTCCGTGCTGAACCAGCTTCGGCGAACCTTTTGGTCCTGGCCGCGTTTCTTCTTGCGGACAAATTGCATGGCATTCTCACGCGGTACGACTGGCGATCTCTTCCAGGTGGCCGGCGATCACGTTCAGCCGCTCGGCGATCATCAGTTGGACAATGGTTGCCGTCTCCATGCGCAGCCCGGCGTGCTGGACTTCCTCGCGGAAGCGGAGCAGTGCGGCCACGGCGTTTTCGGCGTCAGTCGGGTTCATGTCTTCCTCCCGATGCCTCTCCCGCGGCCTGCACGCGGGTGCATGGGGCTGTAGTGGTTGTGGAAGGCCGGCGGCGCGAGGAGCGCCCGGTGGACCCGCTTCTTGCCGCACTTCGGGCAGCGGAATGGGCCTTTGGCATTCCGCTTCTGCCATGCCTCGAAAACGGCGTTGCAGGCGTTGCAGCGTAGGTCGTAGAGAATCATGCCGGCCTCTTACGGGTTGTGCGGTTCGCCAGCCTCGGCCACAGTCGGCTTATCGACAATGACCACGTTTTTCACGTTCTTGATGGTGAGCAGCTTGCCGGCGCTGTTGTAGCCGACGATGTGGTCGTCCCACACCTGGCTGACACTCAGCTTGTTGAGCCACATGTCGCTCCCGCGGCGAACGGGGTACACGACGACGTGACCGGCCTCGATGGTCCGGCCAATGAAATCGACAGCGGGCGTCATGCAGGAACCTCCAGGGATTCGTACTTGGGCGGAAACTTGTGGGTGACCTGCTTCGACAGTTCCGCCAGGATGGTGTCGAAAGCGGCCTTGTAGTTGACGACGCAACGCAACCGAGTCCGCAGTTCGCTGCTCGGCCGCACGCCGTCGAAGACGAGGGCCTTCATTTCGGGCCAGAAGGCCGGGTGAATCTCGTGTTGTTCCAGAATCAGTTCGAGTTGCTCGCCGGTCATGTTGATGCTCCCTGTTGAAAAGTTGCCCTGACACAAACCACATCAACATCGCGGCGGGCAGTTAGAGTAAATCAGCGGTCGCCGACCAGATTTCAGCGGCACCCCATCGGGTCGTGAGGGTTATTCGAGTCATGTTGGCCTGGCTCACCGTACCACTGCTCACCGTCGCCACAGCAGTCGCAAACGGTCACGTCATGGTCAGTATTGGCGTCGATCCAGCGGAGGATGATCTGCGGGTCGCCGCTGTCCACGAACAGGCTAAGCGCGTGTTGCCCCACTTGATGCAGATTCAGGAAACCAGTGCCCTCGCAGCGGGTGCAGTGCATGGGCTACTCTTCGGCGATGAAGTCCACGCGGTCCATCACCGAGGGCCGCCGTGGCGGCCGTTTCTGCGACGGGTCGGCCGCCTCCAGGGCCGCCAGGCGTTGGGCCGGCGTGCTTCCCTCGATAGCGCAGCGGGCGGCCAATTCCTCCGGCGTCAAGGGTTCCAGAAGCCATTCCTTTGGGGTGTTGCTTTGTTCCATGATTCATCCTTGCCAGACGGCGCGGTGGCAGTAATTGATCGACGAGAGACCGTTTTCAGCGGCGATCTTCTGGCAATACTCCCGGTCCAGTTCGATAAGGGTGCAGGGAAGATTGAAGCGTTTACACACCCGTAGCGTGGTGCCCGTGCCGCCGAAGGGGTCTAAGACCGTGCCGTCCGGCGGCGTGGTGAGTTTCAGGCAGCGTTCCACCAGCCCTTCGTTCAATTGCGTGGGGTGCCAGGTGCGGCGCTGCTTGCTGTTGCCGGTGACCCTGGTGAAGTCGAACACGTCGCCGGGCACCCGGCCCCGCGGGTCCGCCCGCTTGTCGCCGTTCTCCTGTCTCCAACTCGGCACGCGGATGGCGTCCGGGTAGAGCGGGGCGTTGCGCCAGCGGAGTCGCAAGAGCGGCCGGTGGTTGTTCCCCAAGTCGTGGTGATTGTGCTGACCGAACGTAAACGTCTGGACGCACGGCTTGGCCTCCATTTCGCCGGCTCGCAGCCCGACGATCTCGGTGACGATCTTCCCCACCTCGAACGTCCATTTTGAGTTGAAACTGAACCAGACCGTGCGGGCCTTGAGCACGAAGGCTTGGAGCCAGCGCCGCAGCATCGCCACGTACTCACCGTCCTTCAGTTTGTCCCGGTAGCTGTCGTAGCCGAGCCCGATGTTATCTGGCGGGTCCGCGAGAAGGGTGTCCACGGGCTCCAGGGTTTCGAGCACGTCCAGGCAATCGCCGTTGTACAGTTGATACTTCATCGGTGACTCCGCTTCACGGCATAAAAGGTGCCGACCCAGTTGCCCAGGCCGTAGGCGACCACGGCCGGCACGTGCTTTTCCACGATCAAGACCGTGGAGAAGAGCGTGCAGACGTAGAGCACGACGGCCAGGTTGGCGGCCAGTGCGGCACGCCGCCGTTGCACCGACTCGATGCACAGCGCCCACGTGAAGTCCAGCACTGCGCCAGCCAGAAATGCGACGAAGAAAATAGCGACCTCGGTCATAGTCCGGGCAACTCCAATCGTGGTTTTGTTGGCGACGGGGTTGCCTTCCGCAATCCGAGGGTGAGAACGGGGACCAGATCAGTCTCGCTGAATACCTCGCCGGACAACGTGTATTCCAGGGTGACTGAGGCGTCTTCCGTGCCGTGCTTGTTAATGGCCGCTTCCAAGGCCCGGAGGATTTCGGTCATGCGTGCCGGCGTGAGGCGGGCCAGTTGCACGCGCTGAAGGGTCGCTTCGTTGATCTTGAACATGGCTACCTCTTGAACTGGGGCCGCGTCACTTCGTTGAACCAGTCGTCGTAGGCTCCGGCGGTCTTGCCCAGGCTCAGGGCCATGTCTTCCAGCACTTCGCACCGGCTGATGTTTTCCTCGTGGGTGAGATCGGGGAAGATGTCGCCCGACGTGATGGCCTGCCAGCAGCGGCCGACGCGATCCAAGAGCTTCTGCTGATAGTCCGCCTTGATGCGAGCGCGGTGGTTGGCGATCCGCAAGAGCGGCCTCGGCTCGGCCGGCTTACTGACGATCTCCTCGATCAGCCCGACCACGTTCTCGTCGCCCGGCTTCTCGCCCAACAGCCAGCCATAGAGGCAAAGCTGGTCGGCGTACTCGTCGCTGCAAAACTCCATGTAGCCGGCGTTGATCGTCAGGCCGCGGTGATTGTAGGCTAGGTAGTTGGTGTGCTCGGTCCCGTGGCTTCGGCTCGGCTTGTCACTCGTGTAGCCATCCCGGCATAACATGTACCCTTTCGATGGGCTGGCCGCGTACTTGCTGCAATACCCGTGGACTTTCCAGTCCAGGATGCAGTGGATGAGGTCGAAGCCGAAGTCGAGCACGAAGCGACAGTCGGGTTTGCCGGTGAACGGCGCACCGTTGATCGTGCCATCGACTTTGAACTCAAAGCGCGGTGGCTCGACCGCTTGTTCCAGCAACTTCATCAGGTTGCCAAAGGCCCCGCTCAGCTTGTACGCCTTGAAGATGTACTTGCCGGCCTGGAGAGCGAAGTCGCGATGTTGCGGTTCCACCTGGCTCTCAAAGATGGCCCCAAACTCGAACTTGGGCGACACGGCCGTGCCGTAGAGACTGTAGTTGATGGCAGCCTTCACGTAGGCATCGAAGGCGGACCCCACGGCCATTGGCGGCTCTTGGGGCAGCCGCGGGGCCGGGTGCTCGGCAAGATACCTCAAAAAGTATTCTTCGGGATTCTTTTCCCAAAGAGTCATGGACGAGTAACTGAGAGAACGTGGTGTCTTCATGGTCAGGTCCAGAGATTCGCGCGGATGTCGATCAGCTTGTGGAGCATCACACCGTCTTGTTCGTAGTCGTCGTGACGCGCGTCGTTCTTGCGCGATTGCCACCAGGCGTACAATTCCCGGATCGTTTCCCAGTCGGCTGCGCGCTTGTGGGCATGGTCGTCGCCGAAGTCGGCATAGAGAGGATACACGTCCTCGTGGAAGTGCCCCTCTTCCTGTTGCACGAAGTCTTCGAGGATTTGGAAGGCAGCGTAAAGCAACAGGTAGTCACGGTCGCACCAGGTTGGCGGCAGGGCGCGGCAGACCACGACGTTGTAGCGGTACCACAGGCGGCATTGGAGCCGGTACCAGGCTTCGTGTAGCTGATAACAAAGGCGATCGAAACGCCGAGACCAGGTGCGGCAGAAGCGACGATTCATAGGTGGCTCACTTATGCGGGTGTGTCGGTCGTGGCCGCGGGCCAGGCTGCGGGTGCGGTGGCTCGGGCCGCGGGCCAGGTCGGGGCCGACGCGGGTTATCGGGTATCGGATGCGGCCCACGTCGATCAGGGATCACGGGCACGATGACCGGTTCAGGCACGATGACCGGTGTGGGCACGATGATCGGCACGATCGGCCGCGGGCAAGGCACTGGCACCAGGATCGGTCGCGGCAGGATCGGCCGGCATGGTTCCGGCCGGCAGCCGGCCAGTGCTAGGACTGAAAGCCAGATGGGGAGGTATCGCATGGTGGCTCCACGGGGGTAAAGGTGTCTTCCACAATCGGGGTGACTTCCTGGGCACCGAGTACGACAGCCCCATTGGCGGCTGCCAACTCGTTGAAGCGATTCTGGACGGCCGCAGGCACCGGAGCCTGCGGTTCCACAGTCGGCCAATGGCCGAGGATGCCGGCGCAGATGGCCTCCGTGCGGACGAGCGGCGGCAGTGCCGCCAGTATCTTGAGGCGCGGCAGGCAGCACTTCTTGGCTTTCTTCCCGCTCTTGCAGGGGCAGGGCTGGTTACGGCGAATGTCCATGTGGGCTTGGACGGGCAGCACGGGACCACTCAGTCGCCGCTGCCGCCCGGAATAGCCTTTGACGCCCTTGCCGGCCGAACCGTCGTTTACGCCCGTGGGGCGGTCTGCTGCGACGATGATTTGAGATTCGTTCACGGTTCAAATGACTCCGAACAGTTTGAGACAGCCCAGGATGACGCAGGCGACGGTGGCCACACACACCACTAGGCAGCCGAGGTTCACCAGGACGATCTTGAGGAAGGTACGGCAGAGGAACATTTTGATCTGGCGCTTCGCGTTGATTTCGTGGCCGGCCTTCACAAGGCCCATCCGGTTCAAGAGTTGGTTGAGTTGATCTTGCTCGTTCATGGTGGTCCTCTTGGTCAAAAGACAGGGTGTCTCTCCACAAACCACATCAACGTCGCGTGCGCGGGTTAGAGTGATTTTTTGAAGATGCCGGTGAATGCGGTGGCGTCCGACCAGAATTCCTTGAGGCGCGGCATCCCGACCTTCAGGATGCAGGAGCCTTGCAGCCAGTTCAGCAGTCCTTCAGGTGTCAGGACGTGGGGGTGGCAGGCATCGGCCGGAATCCACAGCCACTCGAAGATGCGTAGCACCTTGCCGAGGGTCTTGGCGTGCGCCAGCACTTCCGCCGGGTCCTGGACGTGCTGCAACACGTTGTACAACCACACTTCGTCATACAGGTCCGCGGCGACGTCCATCCGGAAATGCTGGTCCAAGTCTTCGGCCGCCGACTGAATGAACTCGATGCCGTAGTTCTTGTAGCGGCGGTAGACCGAAGGCGGCCACGGGCAGGGGTCCACGACCGTCAGGGTGCCGGCATTGATGCAGCGCAGCGTCATGCTCACCGGGCCGCCGCCCACGTCGAGCACCGACTTGCCCTGCATGTCCAGTTCACCGTGGGGCGTGCCGTACTCGGCGAAGAGCCCCATTTCACGGCCGTACATTTCCTGCTTGACGAATTCGCCCCAAGCCCGCATACCAAGGCAGTTGCCCCAGTATTCCGCTTCATGTTTCTGCACCTCGTTCCAATCGCTCATGGTTTTTCCAAAAGGGAGCCGGTTACTGCGTGTTTCGCTGGCGTCGGTATAACTCCGCTACTCGACACGCCCTTTATTCCCACCCTGGGCCGCCCGCCACCGAAACACGGGTGACCACCCTCGCCGGCTCGTGGCTGCGCTCAATCGTCGATGAAGCCAAAGGCATGGCCGCAGACGGCCTCCGCGATCGTCTTCATGTTCGTTTACCCCAGCCCACCTGATGCCAGATACGTTCGTGCTCGTAGAACAGGATCAGTTTCACGACGAAGCAAATGGCCGTGAACACGGCGCAGCCGCCGAAGTTGCCGAACATGGCGTAGGCCAGTCCGAAGCACACGAGATTGCTGAAGGTCTCCCAGGTGACGGCCTTGACGATGGACCGACCGCGGGTGCTTGGATCAGGTTTCACTTCGCACCCCGCTTTCGTCTCTTGGGTTGGGCGGGGATTTGTTTCTTCATGCGGCAGTTTTCGCCCATCCAATCGAAAAAGTACCAGCGGTTCAGTCGGTCAATCACCGGGTCGTGGGCGACGTGCCGCAGATAGGACTTCACTTGGTCCCATGTGGAGAAGATCATCTCGAACGGGAGCGTGCCGAAGAGCCAGTCGGGCGTGTGCTCGACGCCTTGTGCAATGCGCACAATGCACGGCTTCTTCATCCGGTTGCTCCAATACAGTTCCTCGTAGGTGCCGCAGGCGTGGACATCCAGGTCCAGGTTGACTACGAGGAAATCGGCAATGTCACACATCCGCAGATCGACGGGGCGAATCTGCTTCATTTGCGTGCGGATGAACTCGAAGTCGCCGGCCCGCTTCGCCTTCTGGCGCAGGGCACGGTTCTCCAGGTCTTCCACGCCGATGTCGATGGGCTTGCGGGTCGGGTCCAGCCAAAGAATCTTCAACTCCTTCAAGCTGGCTTTCAGGTCTTGACGCCACCCCACGCCGCCGTCCGTCACGCGGTCCATTGCACCGCACAAGTAGCCGCGGTTGAGGGCCAGCCGGTTCATCTTTGTCATGGCAACAACCCCTGGTAGCTGGTGGCCCCGACCCCGAGCCGCGTGCAGCCCATGCCGAGATACATGGCGGCATCGGCGTAGGTTTTGATGCCCCCGCTGGCCTTGACCTGGATTGCTCCGTGGACGGCTTCCAGCATCAGTTTCACGCCCCAGGGCGTTGCCCCTTCCGGGCCGAAGCCGGTGGATGTTTTCACGAAGTCCACGCCGCAGTCCATGCACAGGTCACAGGCGTCGATGATCTGGCCCGGCTGGCAGTAGCACGTTTCCAGGATCGCCTTGACGAGGGCCTTCTTCTTGCGTGCCAACTGGACAATGCGGCCTAGCTCCTGGACCACGACCATCTCGCGGCCTTCCAGGAACCGGCCGAAGTTGATTACCACGTCCAGTTCCACTGCCCCATCTTCCAGGGCCTCCCGCGCCTCGGTGAACTTAACGTCGGGCGACGTGTTGCCGTGCGGGAAGCCAATGACCGAGCAGACCCGCGACGTGATCTGCTTGGCGACGGCGACGTTGTAGGATGCCACGCAGAGGGAGGCCATCCCCAGGTCTTCCACCACGCGGGCCGCGTTGGTTACGTCTTCCAAGCGGGCGGCCGGCCGCAAAACAGCCAGGTCCAGCGCAGCAATGATCTGCTCGCGGGTGATAGTTCGGAGTGGGTCATTCATGTCATTTCTCACTTGGGCGCTCTCGCTGGCAGGTATTAGCTGGCATGGTGGGTGGCAAGCACGATTACTCCCATGCCAGCCACCGCGACCAGCGGAGGGCAGGTGAGCGCTAGGACGACCATGCCCGCGAGGGCAACGGCGTACAGATACAGGCGGCGAGCCATCATTCACCTCGCAGTCGTTTCATGGTTTGCAGATAATAGGTCTCGCAGTTGCGGCAGTCGCGGCAATAGGCCGACATCAGACTGCTGCACATGCTGACCAGCCGATTGTCCCGGTAGCGGGACATGACCTTCCGCATGAAGGCCGGCGTCGGGCAGTGGTAGCTATTGATGTGGCGGATCTTCCAGATGTAGCACTCGGCCGCCGGCAACCCGACTTCGGCCTCATTGACGACGGGCTCATGGTCGTAGTAGGCCATGAAGGTAATGACCACCGGCACCTTGGCGGCCGTCCAGGCGGCCACGGCCCGATCGACCATCCGGAGGTTGGTGGCCGAGGTTCGCAGCCGCACGAGCATCAGGTTCGCGGCCGGCGAGTACCAGCCGTCGCCGTGCCAGTGCGGCAAGGCGTAGCTGGCGTCCTGCTCTTCCTTGGGATTGGCCGTCAGGACGACCGGGGCGGGGAAGTCGAAGCGTGGAATCGAGGTGTTGAAGAAGAATCGCTGGTACTTTTGGGCGGTCGCAATCACCAGGTCACGCTGGTTATTGGAATCGTTGCCGCAATTCATGCGCACGATGCCGTCGCCAACTTCCTCGGGTGTCGGAACGTGCGGCTTGTCGATGGGGACATAGTAGGCCCCCGGTCTGTTATAGAAGCATTGGTTGCAGCCGATGGGGCACGGGCCGATCTGTGGGATGCAGTCGAAGAACGGCGTGCCTTCTTGTTTCGGGTTGCGTTTAGTGGTCATTGGCAAGCTCAGAAGTTGGTGAATAGGACTTCGGTTTTCTTTTTGCCACGGTAGTTGTGCCGCCCAATGCCAGCCCGGCTGGCGGTCACGCGGTCGATGCGGTTCCAGTGCGGGTAGAACTCAATGGCGTCGGGATACTCGGAGACAACCACCTTGGCACTGGCCGAGTTCAGCAACTCGACCATCGCCGGGTAGTCGATGCGGTAGCGGTACTCGTCTTCGTGGCCGTAGTAGGGCGGATCGACGTAGATTAGGGCTTCGGGGTCACGGTAGACCCGCTGGATTGCGAGCAGGGCGTCTTCGTGCAATAGCTCGACTCCACGCATCCGATTCGCCGCGGGCAACACTCGTTGGAACCAATCGGCCCAAACTTCGGGCTTCGGCTTGTGCGGGGCCGGGCACTTGTCCAGCGACCAAGTTGAGCTATTACCGTTACCGCAATAGAACTGCGCGCCCTGGGCCATCAGTAGCACAGCTTGGTCGATGTCGCCCACGGGCTGCTCCCGCCAGTTCGCGGCCGTGTACGGCGTGGCCCAAAGCAACGCGGCCAATTGTTCTGGCTGCGACTTGATGGTCCGCCACATGTTCATAATCTGGTCGTCCAGATCGTTGACGATCTCAACCAACGAGCGGGGCTTCGCCAGCAGCACGGCGGCCGAGGCGCAGCATGGCTCCATATAGACCCGATGTTCGGGGAAGTGAGAGACGACCCACTTGGCGATGGACGCCTTGCCGCCGTATTGGCGATAGATGATCTTGGGCGTTGCCGTGCTCACGGTGCTTCCTCGAAGATGAAGATGGTGGCAAGGTGGCTCATGGGACACTCTCGGTGTGCCTTTTCTACTGCTGCCTTGTGATCGCCGTGCAATACGCACCTTTCAGTGAGCAGTCCTGCAACAACCGGGCGTTCTCCTCCCCGTAGGCCAACAACACGGATGGACCACCGGAGTTGCCTTTAGCCCTGGTTCCGTCGAGTTGGTAGAAGTACAGCCGACCTTCCAGAAACAGCGCTCCCGCGACCTTGCCCCAGACGTGCTCGAAGAACATTGCCGTCTCGGTTCGGGCAAAAACCAGGGCGACTCCGTTGCCGTACCGACTCAGGCGATCCAACCACAGCCCCGTCTGTTGACCGTAAGGCGGATTGAGCCATACGCGGCCGAACCACGGCAGTTGCAGACCATCTTGCGGCGGGGCGTATTGATGCTCCGCCGTAGTCCACGGCTGACCAGGAGCGGCACAGGGATCAAGATCGAAAGGCCCCAATGCCTCGATGATCTCCGGCGGCGTCAGCCAGCAGTCGGTCCTTCCCCGCACGGCGCGTGTGTGGCTGCCGATACCTGTCTTCACTCCATGTTCCTCCCGTCCGGCCTTAGCAGTTTCGGTCATAGTGCAACTTGCTGGATTCGCTGGAGTAGTGACTGAGCGCGTCCCTCCAGCAGAGATGATGCGAGGCAGCGCGAGTCATTCCAGATGGTCCTTTTGACGGAGGGAAAGGTTTTCCGATGGAGAGATCGTCTGCGCGGCGATTTCTATCCGTTGTCGTGCCGTCTCGAAGCTCTCGGGTTCAAGTTCTATCCCGGTGAACTGATTGCCGGTCGACAGTGCCCCGACGCCGGTCGAGCCGGAGCCCATGAATGGATCGAGGATCAGGCCGCCGCCGGGCGGCGTGACCAGGCGGCACAGGTATTCCATCAACGAACCCGGCTTGACCGTGGGATGGTTGTTCTCGACCTGGCCTTCACACGTGCGATCTCGCTTGGTGGCCTTGGCGCAGTAGAAGAAACGCGAGGCACCGCCCGAGTCGCCATGTTGGTTTTGTGGTCCGGAGTGCCCGCGAAGGAAGCCCGTGGCGTTCTCGCCGGGATACGGGCCGACGCGCCGTTTCATCGCGCCGCTTTTCGTCACGCCGCTCTGCTCATCGAGCAACCTGCCCGCCTCCTCGTCCAGCAGCAGATTCGCTGGCCAACGACCCTTGGCGTCACCGCCTCGTGGGCCGGGCGTGGCGGCGAAGTTGGTGGAACCGCGGTCGGCATAACGCTTGTTGGCCGTCTCCTCGCCGTCGCGCCGGCCACCTTTGCCGGCTCCGATCCGTGAACCGTCGATGTTCAGGCCCGCGACGCCGTAGCGACGCGCGTTCTCGGCGAACGTGCCGTCGAGCGGCTTCATCGCGAGGATGATGGGTTCCCATGCCGGTTTCAGGGACGAGCCCCAGCCGTCCCAACGCTTGGCCATTTCGGTGGCTGGTGCCGTGTCGATGATTTGGACGTTGCCCATCTTGTCGTGCCGCCGGGCCGCCTTGTCGAGGGCCTTGGAGATATCGAGCGACTTGGGAAAACCAGAGCCATAGAGCCACATCAGGCAATCGCGGACCTCGAAGCCAGCGTCTTCGATCGCACAAGTCAGACGGTGGTAGGTCCGTGTGCCGCCGAAGGCTAAGAGCATCGCCCCTGGCTTCAGCACACGGAGCACCTCGGCCCAGAATTCAGGCCGAAATGCCGTGTCGCCGCCATCCCAGGTCTTGCCCATGAAGCCCCGCGAGCCGAGTCGCGTGCGGCCAAAAGGTGTTTCCGGATTGTTGTCTCGTGGACTCCCTTTTCGGCTTGCTTGCGTCAGGTGATAGGGCGGATCGCAGACACAGGCCGTGAACTGCTCGGGCTCCAGCAAAAGGAGCACTTCGCGGGAATCCCCCTGATACAGAATGGCCCGGTCAATCACGATTGGTTCGCATTTGTCCGTCATGGAATCAACAAAATAAGAAGTTGGAGAATGGTGCCACCCGTCGATCAACGTGAGTGCGGTATCGTGGGCTAATGCCAACGCCAATGAGGCGGCATAGGGCAGGTTACTTAAAGGGCTCTGGCGGCGTACCCCAGGAATCACTCCACGTCCCTCCGACGCCAGAAGCGGGCCTCCTTCGGGATGCCATCATCCGATAGCTCCCGATACTTGAACGTGACCATCTGGCCCTTCTTGAAGTGACGGCCCTGGAAATACGCGGGCATGTCCACGCCGGGATTGGCTGCGGCAAACACTCCCATCTCGCCGGACGAGAACTCGCGCTCCACGTCGGTCAGACCGGACAGTTCCAGTCGCTTGCCTTCGTACTCGGTAATCAGGGCCCCGATGCGGCCGAGGTGCTTGCTACCCTTGGTGGTCTCGCGGCCGGACGTGAAGCCGATGACGCGGGCTTCGGCATCCTTGAACGGCTTGTACTTGAGGATGTTGCGGTGCCGCTTGGGCATCCAAGTCGCCTGCGGGTCGCGGACCACCACCCCCTCACCACCCAGGTCCAACACCTTTTGCAGGAAGGCTTCCACCTGGGCCGCAGCCTCTTGGGGAATGTCAAACAACTTCGTCTGCCGGTGCAGATAGCACTTCGACTCCGAGCCGTTGTCCAGGTTGGCGTTGAGGAAACGCAACTCGTCCGCGAAGGGCACGCCCGGCGGCATGTACTTGTAGTCGTCAGCGAGGCAGTGTTTCGGAATCGGCACACCCTCGCAGGCAGGCTCTTTCATCAGGTCGTCGAGCCGGCGGCGAACCCAGTGCTCGATGCCGACGTAGTCCATGTCGCGGACCATGTTCGTGTTCTTGATCTCACCGGTGGAGAAGATGTTCGTCAGGGGCGGGCTGGAGTAGACCGCGTAGACGATCTTGTCCATGAAGCGCGGGTCCGGTGTGTCGCCGCCACAAATCGAACGGCAAAGCTGGAAGTTCCCGCGCCCCGCCCACAACTCACCGTCCAGCGGGCAGCAGGGCAACAGGTTCAGGAACGCATCTGGCGCGATGATTGGGTTGCCGTAGCGGCTCCACAGTCCCGTGGCGACCGGCTTGATCTTGGCTTTCTTCTTGCCAGTCTTTGGGTCGATGATACTGGCCCAGGGGACCGTCTCGGTCGGGAGCCCGCGGCTGAGGCCGCCGTCCCAGAAGCAGCGGGTGCCGTCCAGCTTTTCGCTGATGAACCAGCCCGCGACGTTCGACTTGGAACGGTCGTAGTGGTCAGCCAGTTGCAGAAATTCGCGTCTTGCCATCATGCGGCCTCTGGCACAAATAGGGTTTTCGGCAACAGTTCGATGTCTGTCGTCCGCCTGGTCTGGACCCGGCGCTCGATTTCCACCGGTCGGCCAAAGCAGACCAGCGGCAAGCCCGACGAGCGGAGCGCCCAAGCCGATCGTTCCATCCAGTGGGTGGGGATAAACGCGACGTGCATGGCCTTGATCTCGGTTAGGTAGCGCCGACACAAACCACATCAACGCCGCCAAGGCCACTTAGAGTGAATCCGCAGGAATCGGAGAGATTTTCCAGTTGGGCTTCGATGGCCTCGAAGGGGTCGCACTGGCGCAGGCGGTTCCACGGCCGCGGAACGAGAGCCCCGTGGCCGCCCTCGTTCTCGAAGCGGCGGATGTTGTCTTCATGGTCGTCGATCAGCAGCGCGCCAGGACGCGCCAAGAGATGCTTGCATGGCGTGATGGCGTACTGATGGTGCGTCCAGGCGGGCATGACCCGATGAATCCAATCCAGCTTGCCGGCCGCACACTCGGGGCAGTCGGTGGGGCGGGTGGCAAGGCAGACGTTCTCTCGCCCCACCAGGCGCGCCGCCTTGTGCAATACCCAGGGGAAGATTTCAGACGTGGGGCACTCGGCCCAATTGGTCCGGGTGATGGTCCGCCAGAACTGGGCGTTGCCGGCAAACTTCTCACGGCCGAGCAGATAGTTGGCGGCCCGGTGGACTTCGTACCCAAACTGTGCCGGGTGCTGCGTGTAGTCGCGGGGATCGACCTTGCAGCCGGCGCAGTACAAGACGTGCATCGCCAGGGTGTTGCAGGTGTCGTCCAAATCGAGAAAGATGCGTTGGATCATGGCTCGTTCCAGTAGGCCAGTACACGGCTCTTGACACGCTCGAAGGTGTCGTGGATCGTGGACTTGGGGAGGTTGAGGGTCTTGGAAATCTCTGGGAAGGTGTGGCCCTCTTCACGGAGCCGCAAGCATTCACGCTCGGTGTCGGTATTGCAGCAGGCGTCCATCACATCGCGCAGTTCCACCAGCCGCAGGTCCGAATTGGCTTCCAGGGTTTCGGGAATCACGTTGCAGACGGCGAGTGGTTGAATCGGGCAGCCGTTGTGCCGGGCCAAGTCGCTGCTTTGCCGTGGCACGTGAATGGTTCTTTCGTGCGGCAGCAGTTTCCGCATTTCGCGGTGGATGGACCTCCCGAGCCAGAGGTTTACGCTCTCCATGCGCACACGGCGGACTCCGATTTGCTTGACGGCCTCCACCAGGCCGATGTTGCCGGCGCTGACCAGATCGTCGCGCAGATACGCGACGGTCGGCATCTGTCGAATCAGGGCGTCCGCCTTGACTACGACTAACCCCAGGTTGTTGAGGATCATGGCCTCGCACGCCGCCTTGTTGCCCGCAGCGACAGCCGGATACAACTCGTTGTTCCTCTCGATGTTGGCGCTCATGCCGCACCTCCGATCTTGTCCACGCGCCAGAGGTGCTGGGTGTAGAAGCCACGGTTTTCACAGGCGGCACGTGAATAGGGGTAGCCACAGCCGTCCGGGTCGAAGATATGGCCGTGGTCGTAGGCGACCGCATGATTGCAATGGCGGCCCACGCCTTCGATCACGCCGTAACTGTTCTCAATGGCCCGCGTGAAGCGGCCCCAGTTGCCGCCGATGCTGGACGGGTAGGCGACGGTGTAGGGACCGCCGTCCGGCACGGCGAGCAGTACGGGGTACAACTCGACCCGCGTGGCGGCATAGCCGTGGGCCATGCACACATCGATTAGCTCTTGGGGATGGAAGCCGCGCCGGCACGTCGGCTCGGGCAGGTCGGGCTCCACGATCTGGCTGCCGTCGTGGCCGATCTCGTCGAAGATGGCGGCGAGCGGGATGTCCAGGGCCATCGCAAAGGCGGTCGGCAGGCACATCCAGCGCGCCGGTTTAGCGATTAAGCGCATAGTGTCTCCACAGTTGGCGTTCATGGGCGGGGATCACGCGGAGATGAATCAGGCCGAGCGGCCTTCGCGTGCTAGCTCGTCGAGCATCGTGTCGATCTCGGCGAGCGTGGGAACCTTCCAGCTTGCCTTGGCGTAGTCGCGCCAGTTTGGCGGCCCAAACAGCTTGTCATATTCGGCCTGCGTGGCGGCGGTGAGAATCCAGATGCCGATGCGGTAGGACTCCCACAGGGGCCACTTTTGCTTCTGCGCTTTGGTGAAGCTGTATTTCTTCGGCTGCTTGCAGTCGATCCAGCGGGTGCCCCACTTCTTGTGAGCGGCGAACAGGTCAGGAAAGCCCGTCTGGTAGAGGTTGCCGTGCGTGTGCTCGACGTGCCACCCGCGGGCCTCCAGGAACTTGATGACATCTTTCTGAATAAACCATTCCGGGCCGTGGACCGGACGCTTGATGCGAGTGGTCATAGATGAAGACTTCCAGGTGTTCGACATAGTGCATCACATCATCTCCGGGGCCCTGATCTTGACCGGGGCGGCACCGCCCTTCTTTTCGGCCCAGTTCTCCATCCCCTCGAACCACGTCATGCCGACCAAGGGGACGTGGCCGCGGAAAGACTCCACGACTTCACGGACGTTGGCGGTGATGTCCGTGATGATGGACGGATTGGCCACGACCATCAGTTCGTCGTGGACGTTCAACGGGGCCAGCAGCAGCGGGTGGACGCCCGGTGGCTGCAAATCCCAGAGACGCCGCTGGACCGTTTTCGTGATTTCGGCACCAGGGCTTTGGATTTCGTGGTTCGCGGCGGCCCGCATGTTGGCCGCTTGCATCTGGAAACTGGCACCATAGAGGGCACTGGCCACGGCACCGCTGGCCGTCTGCACGCGATCGCGCCGCACCACCTTGATCTTCACGTCGCGCCAGTGCTTGGGGACATTGCGGGCCAGGTTGAAGAGGGTGTGGCAAATCTTGTTTTCCAGCGAAAAGTAGCGGCGGAAGCCCAAGAAGGTCTCGATGTACTCGGCGGGGCTGGCCCAAATCACCGCACTCCCGACTCCTGCCGGCTGCCGCATGGAGCAGAAGGCGTCGAAGGTCTTGCGGCGGGCCTTGTCGATGCCGGGGTAGCGCTTCACGAAGTCGGCGTAGGCCGTCTTGGCGCGGGTCTCGGTCACGCCGAGCTTCTGCACCAGGGTGTTCCAATCGCCGCCATACACCAGGGCGAACACGCCGCGCTTGCCCTTGTCGTACCAGTCGTTGTCGGTGCCGGAGGAGTTGATGACCTCCGCGTAGCTCAGCCCAGAAAGGGCCATGCCGAACAAGGCATGGAGCTTCTGCGGCGTCATGCCCGTGGTCTCGCACTCGCCGCAGGGGGTGCCCTTCTTCTTGTCAACGCCGCTGCCGGCGCACTTCGGGCACGGCCCCTTGGTGGTCAGGTCTCTGCGCAGGGCCGGATCGTTGTAGACGGCATCGGCGATCGTCACCTCGAACGAATCGAAGTCGCCGCCGCAGAGGATCATTTCCTCCCAGAAGAGCGGGAACATCTTGCGCACTTCTTTGGCGTGCTTGATGCCTTGCGGGTTCAGGCCGTCGGCCCCGGCCATGCGGCTGGAGAGGGTGCCAATCACCACGAAGCTGGCATGGAACTTGCCGGCCAGCAGCAGCTTCTTGTACAGTTCGATTTCCTTGGCGGCGACCTTCACGTCGAGAATGCGTTTGGAGCGCACGGCCGCCGGGTGCTTGCCGGGTGGGACAATGCCCGTGCCGCCGCAACGGGCGCAGCCGGGCGTCCCTTCACACCGGCCGCACGGCTCCGGGGCCGCGATCTCCCAGTTGTTGATGGCCTCCAGATTGCTTTTCTTCGTGCTCTCTTCGAGGATGATGGTCTCGGTGGGGTCCATCGCGGCCGTGATGAAGGCCCGCACCTCACCCGGCTTGTTGATGTTGACCGGGCTTTGGGCGACCACGGCCTGGGCCTTGGCGAGCAGTTCCGCCATGCCTGCCTTGTTGATGGAAAAGCCGTGCCAGCGAACGACCGGGACCATGCAGGCCAGCGTCGAGTCATTGTCCCCAGGGGTGGGGTACGCGAAGTGCTTGTCCAGGGCCCGCGTGTAAACGATGTCATCGTTGGCATACTCGCGGGCGTCCGGCCGAGTGGCCCAGTGCTCAATATGCTTGTCGATCACGCCCGGCCAGGCATGGCCCAACAGGGCGTCTTCGCCGGCCTTCGGCTTGGCGCGCTTGGCAACCCGCTCTTCGTCGTCGTGCTCGTCGTCCAGATTCAGGGCGGGGTCCGTCAACTGCTCTTCGACGGCCTTGACCTTGCCCTTTTTCTTGCCCCACACTTCCCAATGCTTCTCGGGCGACGACACGGCGAGTGCCGTGGGCGCATAGCCCAGCTCATAGGGACGCCAAGCGGTGGGCGGCTCGACATCCTTGAAGTGGAACTTCGGCTTGAAGCCCATTGCGTGCTCGGCGAGGAACTTCAAGCCGCCGGCCGGGTTGAAGCGCAGCACGACATCCTTGAAATCGGTGTCGATGTCGCCGTAGCGATCCTTGCGGTCGAAGACTTGCCACTTGGGGGCGCTCGGATCGGCGGACCGGGCAAAATAGATGTTGTCCAATTGGACACGGCCCTCTAGCTCCGTGGCCAGCGCGTAGGCCAAAGAGGAAGGCACCCGCTTGATGCGGATGTCTTCACGGGCCATGAGAGATTGATAGGGCCCCTTGCGGGAATGGAGCATCAGGTCCAGCGCCGCAGCCGGCTTGACGCACGGCCCGTCCTGGCCCTTGGGCTCCAACAGGGCGATCTCGTGGATATGCTCCCGCGGAATCCAGTTAGGGTCCGCAAGGCGGAAGACCGTGTAGGTCTTGGCAATGTGGAACCAGTCGAAGGACAGGTTGAAGCCCACGACCGTGTGCTGGCACATCCATTCGATCAACTCCAGGGTCTCACGAATCGGACGCCGCCAGACCTCGTGGAGGTTGATCGGGCCTTCATCCACGGCGTACTGCAACAGCACCATCATGCTGTGCAGCCCGCAGGTTTCCGTGTCGAGATAGACCTTGCTCATGCGTCGTACTGGCCGAGGGCCTGGAGTTTGCTGCGGGCCGCCGCGATCACGATGCCGGCGTTGACCACCCCTCGTTCGTCGCCTTCGTAAGTGGCTTCGCAGAACACCTCGTAGCCCAGGGCGTAGGACTTCCAGGCGTTACCGATTTCGACATACTTGGCCACGCCCAGGGCAAGGCGATCTGCGCGCCCTTCGGCGTCCCGGGTTGCCTGCTGCGCGGCTTTTGCCTCGCGTTGCGCCTCGCGCATCTTGCGCTGGCAGTGACGGATCAGGGTCAGCCCCACGAGGGACACGAGCAACAACAGGGTGGCGGGCAGCGCAGGGAACATGCGCGATTCTCCAATGGGTGATTTTGGTGAGGGGGGGGGCGTCCGTCGCTCGGCGGGCCCGAAGACGGCGGCATTGCCGCTACGGCATCAAAAGACGGCGTAGTGCCAATCGGCACCTTGCACTTCCGCAGACAACACCGGCGTGGAAGTGTAGTAGCCGTTGCGAAAACGAATGCACATCAGCAGCCCCTTGCCGATCCATCCCTCCACGCTGCATTCGGGAGGGGACTGGCTGCTGAGGAACTGTCCTACGGTGGGCACGTTGAGCAGCGGATCGGTGGACGTGATTTCCACGAGTCCGGAGCCGGACACAACGACTTTCATTTCGTAAAGGTGCTGCACGGTCTCGACAAGCAGGCAGGTGCCCACCTTGAGTCGCCGCACGTCCACACCGGGTTCTGCACGCAGTTTCGCCGCCAAAGTCGTCATGGTGCGTCTCCACAAACCATATCAACGCTTTCCGCGTCAGTTAGAGCGGCGTTTTCAATATCCCGCTTGATTTCCGCGTCACTGATGTAGCCGGCACACCAGGCTCCCATCCGCGGGCCAAGGCCGGCGATGCCGCGTCCCAGCATCCTGGCGACCATCTTGTTGATCTCGGCCTTCGATTTGCGGTAGCCGAACTTCCGCCGATACTTCGGCCCCAAATGCTTCAAGGAAGCAGTCTTGCCACGATCACGTTTGGCCGCCACGATCTTGCGGGCAGCCTCGATCTGCTCGGCCACCGTCTTCATGCCGACCAACACCTGGACATGGACCGCCGCCAACAGGCCGCAGGCAGCAAGCTGCTGGACATCCTCGGGGAGGGTCATCAGCCGCAGCCGGTCATGGACCCAGCGGGTCGGCCGCTTCAACTCGGCGGCAGCCGCCTTGAGCGTCACGCCGTTGGGGTAAAGGTGGCGCAGCCCGCGGGCCTCTTCCAGCATGTTCAAGTCTTGGCGTTCCAGGTTCTCCACGAAGTTCAGCATCCGCGCCTGGTGGTCATTCAGCCCGGCACGGATCATCGCCGGAATCTCAAGCCATTTCAGGAAGGTCTGGATCGCCTTGAAGCGGCGGTGCCCGGCCACCAGCCGGTAGTCGAAACCCGCCGGCACCTTGCCTGCCACGTCGCCGATGGGCTGGACCACAACGGGGAAGTCCAGCCCCTTGAGGCGGATGCTTTCCGCCAGACCGGAGATCGACTGCAAGGTGAACTGCCCCCGGCAGTTGAAGTCCGCATCGTAGTAGATGCGATCCAGCGGCAGGGGGTAGGTGTCGTATTGTTCCAGTCGCTTCATTACAATGCCGTGAAATACGGGATGGCCTGGTCGCCCAGCCACTCCCACACCGAGGCCGTTCCGTTGTCGTTGACGACGACGAAGGTGTCATGCTGGCGGGCCCAGCAGCCTGTGTTGAAGTGATAATCGCCACGGAAGCCTGGCTGGTGCGTGTGGCCGTAGACCACCACGTCCGCCTGCTTTTCCTTGCGGTACTTCTCCACGCCGTTGACCATTTCCAATTGCCGGCTCTGGTGGAAGGTCAAGGTCCGCCAGAGGGTCAGGGCCTTTTCCAGCGTGCCTACGAAATCGTCTTCAATGGCATGACCGTGGCGGTCGAACGGCGACTTGTTGCGGTCTTCCAGGATGCCGCTGATGATCGCAGTGACCTCGCCGATGCCCGGATTCAGGTCGCGGCAATACGGGTCCGTCTCGTGCCCGTGGAGGAAGGCGAACTTCCGGCCGCCGATGGTTGCCTCGAAGGCATGGCAGGACCGCCGGAACATGGGGTGGGCAATCATCACCGGCGAGCCAACCATCGACCAGAAGGCGTTGTCATGGTTGCCGAGAACCCAGCTTGCACCCAATGAATCGAGGCGGTCCAACAGCGGCAAGTAGGCAAGGATGCTAGCCCCCATGTTCGCCAGCCACCAATCGAACAGATCACCAAGGATCAGCAGTTTCCCGCCAGACGACTCGACATGGTTGAGGAAATTGTTGAACCGCTCTTCTCGACCGTTGCAGGGGAAATTGTCGCGGGGTCCGCGTTCGCACAAATGCAGATCAGAAAGACAGAATAACGGCATGGTGCTTACTCCACGGTCAGGTGCAGCGCATCAAGCTGCCAGGGTAGGATTCGGACCTACAGTGACGCGATTAACAATCGCGGGCCTTACCATTGGGCGACCTGGCAGAATGGCCGGGACGCAACTCCCGGCGACCTATCAAAAGCCAAGCGGCTAAGGCTCTACTCGCTGGCGTCCGTGTCTTCGTACTCGTCGTCCATGTCGTCGTCATCGAAGTCGTCATCGAAGTCCTCGTCTTCGTCGAACTCGTCGTCATCGTCTTCGTCGAAGTACGGGTCGAAGTCTTCGTCGTCGTCCAGATCGTCTTCTTCATCGTCGAATTCGTCGTCCAGATCATCGTCGAAGCCTTCGTCGTCGCACTCGTCGTCCAGGTCGTCCCATTCCTCGGGCGACGGGTTGATGGAATCGTCTTGTAGTGGATCGGTCATGGAATCCTCCAGAACGGGGTTAATGAAAGCGGTGACGGTTGGACTCGAATTGTGCTCCGTCAGCGTGCCATCGCGCGCTTGGCCCGCAATTCACCGAGCACTTCGGCGAGTGTCTGGTACTCGCCACGCTCGATGGCGGCAATGCAGCGACGCTTCATCTCGGCGTCATAGACGACCACCACGTCGTCCACTTGGAAACAGCGGCCGAACCACTGCCGCCAGACGCAGAAATGAACCTGGCGGTCGGCGTCCCAGTAGCGCGTGCGGTAGGTCAGCGGAAAAAGCTGCAACACGTAGTAAAGGAGGATGGCAAGGACTCTCATGGCTGCTTAATCTCCAACTTGTTGAAGGCGATCGCCCGCATGTCAGCGAGGTGCCGCTCGATGGCTTCCACCTGACCGGCGCTCTGCTTGCCTTGCGTCGGCCGCAGGCCGATGTTCCAGAGCATATCCATTAGCTCTTGGGCCTCGGTGGCATGGAGGCGGAACGTTGGTTCCGTCGCGGTACCTTCAGGCAACTCGATAAACTGCGGCGGCCCAGCAACGGCCACGGACTGACCGCTGAAATGACGGAACAGTGCGAAGTCGATGTGCTCGCTGAACAAGTGTTGCTGAGGGACAAGACGCAGAAATCTCCACCCATCGCATTGGCTGAGGTTACGCATCAGCATCTCCGATGCAATAATGTTCGACCAGCAAATCCATGACCTGGTACAGGCTCAGATCATGGGCGTAGATCAACGTGTCTCTGTAGCCCAAGAGCAATTCGTAGCGGACGACCTCGCCGGTCTGCATCCGGGCGTCGATGAAGTGGCGGTCGGTGTTGAGCAGGCGTTCCTGCCCGTCGCAGGGGCCGCCGATGAAGAACGCTCTCATGTTGGCTCGCTGGTGAAGTCAAAGACCAGGGTGTCCGCTTTCTTCGATTTCAAGTCCTCTGGAATCACGGCACAGGGGGGGGGCTTGCGCACTTAGCCCCGCAGCGGCCCGACATCCCGGCCGCCGTCGATCAGGTAGCGCCGCGGGCCTTGCTTCTCCCGCTCATGCCGCAGCTTGACGTTCATGCGCCAGGAGATTCCGTGCTTGGGATTCACCCCATGTATCCACTGCGTAGGCGCACGGTAGCCGGACAACGAGTTGTAGGCGAAGGCATCCGTGCCCACCCACGATCCGTTGACCAGCAACTCGCCGTCAACATCCGATAGGGTGCTGGCGGTGTGATGGTGTCCCACGACAAAGTACCGGCAACGCGCGGCACCGGCCGCTGCGCCTAAGGCGATCAAACCTTTTTGCCGGCGGACCATGCCATACCAGGGGACGCCCCCGTTGGAACGCACGTCGTCGCCGTGTGAAATGTTGAAGCCGACGCCGTTGACGTTGAGGTTCGCACTCCACGCATCAGGAATCTGGAAGCTGACGTTTTCCAGGCCGCGAGAGTGCAGCCGGGCCACTTCGGCAACAAGAAAATCCCAATTATCATGGGCCCCGCCGAAGTCTTTCTTCGGCGTCCGTCGGCCGTGATTGCCCGCGAGGTACAAGACGTTCACCTGCTCGAAGTGGGCAGCCAGGTCACGGTACATCAAGGCGTGAAGCTGGCCAATGGCCAGGCAGTTCTTGAACTGGTTGCGGTAGTAGGACCGCTCACAGGCTTTGTGGATTTCGCCGCTGGTGTAGTCGCCGTAGGCCAGCACCCACAAGACAGGGAAGGCGAACTTCGGCGCCAGCGTGTCATGGCACCATTCGATCACGGTGTCCACATAGCGCTCGGCGCGGGCACAACTGATGGGGAAGTTGTACTCTTCCAGGCTACCGACTTCCTCGGGCCGCACCACTTGATCGTGGTGGCCGTCCGAAAGGTGGATGACGCAGTGTTCGACAATCTGCGCCTTGCGGCGGAAGTCCAAGGCCGGCGGGAGAGCCACAAACGGTTTCACTCGCTGCTCCATCTCGCTGACGATGGCCTTGAACAGGCCGGCGCTCTTAGCGCTGGCCTTGACCTTTTGCCGTTCCCGATTCCGTTCTTCCGTCAGGTGGACGATCTCGGCTTCCAGTTCCAGAACCTTCTTGTCCGTTGGATCATAGTCTGGAATGGCCTTGCGCTGGCCGCCGGCCTTTTTCGGGCGTGGCTTGAAACCATTCGGCCAGGGAACGCTCGTATGAACGCGCCCCGTGGCAATGTCCGAAACAAGGGAGCGGCTGATACCAAAGTGCTTGGCAATCTCCGGTTGTCGTGTGCCTTGCGCAAGGGCTGCCTTGAGTTCTGCGACTTTATCCCTACTGAGTTTCATGTCGTCTATGCTTCCATTGAGGTGACGTGCAACCGTCTCGGCGAACCGGGCTCAAATAGGACGATTGCAGCAGGAAACGGGGCCTTGTTCGTGGACCCTTCAAACGAGAGACGGCGTGTAAGGAGGCGGATTTCGGATGCTCGCATCACATAGGCATGCCACCATCGCGTATCCGAGCGAACCGGCAGTAGACAAACGCACCGCACCCCAGAAGAGGCGGCCTTCGCTACCCATTGATCGATTCCGCGCCCATAAGGCGGATTCATCCAGACATTGCCGCTCCACGGCTGCACCAACCCGTCCTCTTTTCGCGTGAAATAGCGACGGCACTTTGCGTTTTGGTGCGTCGCGCAAACGTCGAGAGTGAAGCGAAATTCCCGATCAAGCCTTTCAAATAGGTCCGGCGGCGTTGCCCACTCACCTGTGGTCGAACTGTATGCACTTGCATTCAGCATGTTGACTGCCATTGATCGGAGAGAGGGTCGAACGGCGGCCGGACGGCCGCCGTTCGACGTAATCGCGCCTGGTGAAATGGGCAGCTAGTTCGCGCCGATCAGAGAGCGGGAAAATCTCTCAACCCAGGCGGCCGCGCCGTTGAAGTCGAAGCCACCCTTGCAAGGCGCAGACAACTCGGGCGTGTCGCGGCCGGAACCGACCACGGCAGCATCTTCCACGTTGATGGCTTCGATCTGTTTGAGGCTTGGCATCTCGACGCTCGGGTCAATGGCCCACTCGATCCGGGCGGCCTTGGCGAAAGCATGGATGCGCCGCACGGGAACGATGAAATTGAATCCTTGCAGCTTCATCACCCCTTGAGTGAGCATACCGACGTAGAGACCATCCGCCTTGATGTACATGCCGCCGCCGGACGAACCGGGGAAGGCCACCGCCGTCACCTGGTCAAAGACCTTGACGTTCGCGCCTTTCATCGACAGCGTGCGGCCGGTCTGGCTCAAGACACCGGTGGTGTAGCTGTTGGCCCCAAACTGTCCGAGGAGGCTACCACAATGGGCCAGTTCGACGCCGATGGACGGGAGGTAGTCGGCTTCGAGATGGTACCGCGTGCTGATCGACAGGGGATAGGCGTTCTTGCAGCGGACCATGAGCAGGGCCAGGTCTTCACCGTAGTCGGCATCCGAGACCTTAATGACCTTGGCGTCGAACTTGACTTCACCAACGCGCCGGCCACCTTGCTGCCGTTCCTGCACGATCTCCGCATCGCGGTATTCGATCAGCGTCTTCGTCCCACCCGAAGGCGTCACGATCGTGCGCGTGGTGCGGAGGTTGTCAACGACGTGGGCCGCCGTCCACACGAAGGACACGGTATCGTCGCCGACTTTGCGGGTCACGATGTTGCCGGACCCCTGTGCATCGCCGGACTTGATCGTCACACTGATCTGCTGCAAATCGTCGGGCACGCCCGCCAAAGCCGTGCCGCCCAACAGGGCCAGAGAAAGGGTGAGGGCCAGGATCAGATACTTCATTGCTGCAACTCCAAGGGGAAGGGGATAGGACACAAAGCGTCTCAAACACAACAGCCGTCGCACGCCGCATCGCTGTAGCCACCGTCGTCGTGACAGGCGACCACTTCGGATCGCTCGACCTCCAGTTGGCTCTCGTACCGCGGTGCCAGGTGGTACACCAACGCCTCGTACACGAAGTCTGCAAACAGTCCGGGGTCTTCCCGCCACCAGTCGGCCACGATCTGGACGGCCACGCACGGGCCGTCTCCCGTGGCGAACAGGGGCACCAAAAGGACCGAGTGGATGTACGCATCGCCGTAGTAGCAGCACATCCGGTACAGGGCGTGCCTGACGCAGTTTTGCAGGGTGCCCCGCCGACGAGGCGACCACTCCCCGGCATACAACAGCACGTCACATTCGACATGGCTCATGGCATGGCCTCCACGATCTGGAGCGTTCCGGCTTCGCCGTCGTCCGCACTCTGCCACTGGACGCCGGCCATTAGCTCGCCCATCGTCATCAGTTCCAGCCTCCGGTTCTCGTGGATCACATCCAGGACGCGGTTGTCGCTGGGCAGGTGGATCAGGTCCACGATCAGGCAGCCCTTGTTCAGGTCCATGCCGATGCGGTGAATCCGGTCTTCACTCTGGATGCGGTACTCCGGCTTCCACGAGTTGGACCAGTAGGCCGCGGTGCGGGCCTCCACCAACGTCAGGCTCATGCCGCCCGACTCGGGGTTGGCGGCAAAGACCACGCGGCGGTGCTCCATGTTGGCCCAGTAGTCCAACGGCTCTTCCTGCACCGGATCACTGGTGTGCGTGAGCACTAGGAAGGCACCCTGGTCGCAGCGCACCACGTCCCACTTTTCCTTGAGACAGATATTCACCACCCGGTCCACCGAGCCCGTGAAGCCCGCGAAGACCACCAGGCGGCCGGTCTCTTCGTTCTCGTCCAGCAACATGCGGAGGGCGGCTTCCTTCGGGCAAGGAATCTCCCGTGCAACACGCACCAGCTTGGGAACTTCCTGCCGGCCGCCGCACACGGGGCAATTCACCGTCTGCTTCAGCAGTCGGGCGACCACCTCGGGGGCCAGCATGTCGATCTGGCCGTAGAGCCGATCCTGGTCTTCAGGGTCCGTCCATTCGGCCACGGTCCCATCGCTGCAATGCCGGCAGCGAACCATGCCCTCCTGCTGCTCGCGGTACTGGAAGCCGTCGCTTAGCTCGCGTAGCAGCGTCATGGCGGTGACGGCATTCGGGGCCGCCTGGACGATCGACTCGGCCACGCGCAGCAGACTTGCGGTCGGCTTGCAGATGATCTTGCGGTAGCGCTTGTCGGGCAGGTTCAGGCAGTCCTTCTTGTGCTTGATCGTCACCAGCCCTTGCAGCCGCTTATTGAGGTAAGCGACTTCGTTGACGCTGGGCACGAAGGCGTGGTAGTCTTCGGGGTCCGTGATGCCGTCCAATAGGTGCGGACCTTCGCCTTCGGTCTCGCCGCACTCGGCACATTTCTTCTCGTTATCCTTCCAGCCGATCCGCTTCTTGAACGCGCCCTCGTCCAACTGCTGGAGCACCATGAAGGCCATCCGCTCTTCCATCGCCTTTTGACTGCCCTCCCGGAGAAATCCGGGCCAAGCGATCTCGCACTGGCTCCACCAATCGACCGGGGATTTCGGCGACGGCGTGCCGCTCATTTCGATAACGAAGCCGTGCTCCAGGCCGTATTTCTCACGGATCAGGTCCGCAAGGCACTGACAGGCTTGGGAGCGTTGCGAGCCGGAGTTTTTGCAGCGGCTCGATTCGTCGGCGATCATCCCGGCCGGGATCGGCTGCCCCGGCTTCCACTGGTCCACCCAGGTCTTCAGGCCCTCGTAGGTGAAGAATTCGACGTTGAACTTGTCGAAGGGGAAGTTCCACTTGCGGAACTCGCGCTTGATGTTGGGCAAGGAAGTCTTCGGGCCGACCCAGAACCACCATTCGACGCCCGAGCGCTCGATGACCTCTTGGGCGCTCAAGGTCTTGCCGGTGCCCATCTCGGCCGCGAAGATGTGGTAGTGGTACGTCAGTCCGGCGTCGGACAAGTCCTTCTGGTGGTCCTTGAGCGGCCGGGCGTACTCATGGCGCACCAGCGGCCGGTCGAACCAGGCATACGCCTTCTCTCCCATGAGGAAGGAAAGCTGGAAGCGGTTGCGCTGGCAGTCTTCCACGGACCACATCTTCCGCGGGTTGGGATCGTCATAGCCGTGCCAGCGCGATCCGCGCATGGCCTTGATCTCGTCCTTGAGGCTGTAGGGCGACTTGACGAAGTAGATGCGGCCCTCCTTGTACTCCAAGGTGGCCGAGACCAGGATCGCCGTGCCGGAGGAAGTCTTGGTGCGCAGCTTGGTTTCCAGAACCGTCATAGGGCACCCTCTTCAATCCGACCCGCGACTTGACGCGACGCAGCCGCCAGCAGCTTCCGCTCGTTTACACGCACGTCCTGGTCGGTCATCCGTTTGTCCACGGGAGAAAATGGCTGTTACACAAACCACATCAACAAATGGAAAGGCAGTTAGAGTGATTCCAGGCGGGTGGCAGCGATTTCGCAGTTGTGTTCGTCCAACTCGATGCCGATGGCCCGCCGGCCGAGGTTCTTGGCGGCCAGCAGTGTGGAACCACTGCCGGCGAAGGGGTCCAGCACAGCCCCGCCTGTGGGCGTGGAGAGGAGAGTCAAGAGGTATTCCATCAGCTTGATGGGCTTGACGGTGGGGTGGTCATTCTTCGGTCCCTGGGCCGGATTGCGTTCCTTCCGGTTGGCCTTGGCGACGTAGAAGAACCGGCTCGCGCCGCCGCTGTCCCCGTAGGTGCCGCTTGGGGAAGCGTTGTCGGGAAAGCCATCGTGATAGCCACCGCGGCCACGGCTGCGATTGCGCTTTTGCCCGGCCTTCATCATGCCGCTCTTGAGCGTGCCGGTTTGCTGATCGAGCAGGGCCGCCACTTCTTCATCCAAGAGCAGGTTTGCCGGCCATCGCCCGCACTCCGAGCCACCCACGGGACTCCGGTTGACGCTGACCCAGCCGCCGTCCGACTCCGACCGGGGGTTGCGGGTGCGGACCGTGCTGTCGGTGCCGATCCGGCTGCCGTTGATGTTCAGCCCGGCGACGCCCCACGTTTCGGCGTTGTGGGCCAGCGTGCCACAGAGCGGCTTCATCGCCAACGTGACCGGCTCCCAGGCGGGCTTGAGCGTGTTGGCCCAACCGGTCCACGCCTTCGCCAGGTCCGTAGCCGGGGCCGTGATGGCGCACTCGGCCGCGGGATTATGGAGGTCGCCATAAACCTCATTCGTCCGGCCATTATCGGCCAGCGAATAACCGGGCTGACCGAGCTTGGTGCCGATCACCTCCCGCTGGGCTCCCTTGGCCTTGTCGATCAGCAGGCCGATGTCCGGGGCCTTGGGGAATCCCTGCCCGTAGAGCCACATCAGGCAATCACGAATCTCCCACCCGGCGTCCTCGATCGCGCAGACCAGGCGGTGGTACGTCCGCGTGCCGCCGAAGGCCAGCATCATTGCGCCCGGCTTGCAGACCCGTTGGATGGCTTCCCAATAGGAAACGCCGGGGACGCCGTGGTCCCACTCGTGTCCCATGAACGCCAGGCCGTAGGGTGGGTCCGTACAGACGCAATCCACCGACGCATCGGGCAGCGCCGGCAGCACGTCACGTAGATCGCCGCAGTAGAGGGCGATGTCATCTTTGGCGTAGTAGAGCTTCATCGTTGTGGCTTGTGTTCGAGGAGCAGGGTGTTGTTGTCCGGGGCCTCGCGGGCGCGGTAATCGCTCCAGGCATTGAGGCCGACGCTGCGGAAGAGCGCGTAGATTTTGTTGAAGCCGGCGCGCACGGACGGCTCGACCTGCGGCACGCAGCCCGACGCCACGGCGTCACGCCATTGGGCCAGGGTGCCGCTGACGACCGCCGCCGTGACATTGCGGGCCAATGTGTCGGCCGTGACAAACGCCATCCCCGAGCAGCATTCCAGGATGTCGCGCAGGTCCCGCTCATCGGCGACCACGAACACGCTGCATGCGACGTGAGAGAAGAGGTGCGGGGAGGGGTGTTGCACCGCCTTCTCGTCGCGGAAATTCGCCAGGCAACTGAGGAACTTCTCCACTTCCGACAATTCGCGTGACGTTGTGCTCGCGGCGCGCAGCGGCGAGTAACCCAACACTTGGCGACAAGCGCTGGGAAACGTGTCGAAATTGACCGAGGGTGTGGCGATCAGAAGCACTTCGGGTGTCACGAGTCGTTGCCTGGGAGATGTCTGTCCTGCGGCCAGGGTTTTCCCGCCGCAGGACAGACGAGGGATGGCCGCCCATGATGCGCGTCGCCGAGAATCCGGAAGCGGCAAATCCAGCGGGGAAGGAATGACAACTAGCGGGCGCGATCGTCGGCGGCAGCCGTCGCGCGCTCGACGCCGTTATCCTTGATGGTCAAGAAGGCGGTGATTTCCTTCACAACCCGTTCCATCTTCGGGATGTTGGTGAAGGGTTCGACGCACTTCACGACGACCGGAACGTGCCACGAATAGCTGCCCTTCTCGACCAACCGGCTCTTCAGCTTCAAGGCCAGCGGGCCGTGCGGCACCAGTCCGGTCACGTCATCGCCCTTGGCCGCCTTGGCGTCGATGTCCGCCTGCGTCAGCGGCAGGTAGGGGTAGACCTTCTTGGCCTCGCTGCGGCTGGACTTGTTGCCGCAGAAGAATTCCAGGAAGCGGCCTTGGCTTCGCTCGAAGACCAGGAACGATGGACCGTACATGCAGTGCGATTCCTTTTCCAGCGACGTGGCGGCGATGCGCTTGAACTCCTTGCTATCGGGGTCGTAGTTGACGATGATCGCCTCGCTGTCGGTCATGTCGATGGCCTTCGGCCGTCGCGCCAAGGGAACGATGTCGATGTCATCGCCGAGGTCGATCACTTCCTCGTCGCTCTCGGGAATGCCGTAGTTGCCGGGGCCGACCAGTTTGCGATTGACCGCCTTGCCCTTCGTGAAGAGTTGCAGGCGGCCGATGTAATCGGTGCTCTTGGCGAGATCGGCGAACTGGTCGTCGCTACCGATCTGCGTGCTGGGGAGTTGTTCCAGGCTTACGGGAACCAGGTTGGTGTTGTGGGTCATTGATGGTGCCTCAAGAGGAGTGCATAGAAAAGGACACACGGCAATCAGGGTTGCTTGTCGGGCACCTCCTTACGGGTTCGGGATCGCTTCATCACGGCCTGGCGTTGCGTCTCGATACTCTCACGATCCAAGTGGAGCACCCACGCCAGGGCCGCCCGCCAAGCCTGGGTCAAGGTCTTGCACTTTTCCGCCGTCAGCACCAAGGCAGCGCACGCCGGCTTCTCGTACTCCGCGATCACTTCCTTCCAGGTCCGTCCGTGCGCAACAGGCTTGAAGTCTTCAATGAAGAAGGCGTCCAGCCGCCCTTGCCGAACCGCCTCTTGAAACTGTTTCAGGAACGCTTGGGCCGTGGCCCGAAACTCGTTCACCGGCATCGTCCGCGCCAGGTCGAAGAACTGCGGCTGCTGCTTGTACGGGAGGCGGGCCAGCTCGTAGGCCGACCCGAGCGGCATTTCGCCGCGGTCCACCGCTGAGTGAAACTCCTTCCGCAATTGCAACAGGCCAAGGGTTTCGCTGACCCAGCCGGGGCTCTTGTGGAGGATGCGGCTGCTGACCTCGGACAAGGTGGCTTCGGGGCGTGCCTCGATGATCCTCTTGATCTGGCGGGCGTACTCCATCGGCGTCGTTTCAGGGCGGACGGCGTTCGCTTGTATCTGGATGGCCAGCAGATCGTCGTCGCTTAAATCCTTGATGATGCACGGGGCCTGCGGCAGTCTGATCTCGCGGGCCGCGGTCACGCGATACATTCCGTCCGCCACGTCAAACGAACCTGGCAGACGGTGTGAAGGCCGCACGCAGATGGAATTCAGGAACCCGTGAGCGGCCAGCGAATCCTTCAACTCCAAATAGGGCACGGACCCGCGGTTCACCAGACGGAGAAGCACGGGCGGGTCCACAAGCTGATCGAGTGGAATCTGGCGGCAGTCATCGTTCATAACCTAACCAGAGGCCAAAACACGCGGGTTTTCCGGCGCTGCGCCGGAAATTTCCCTGGTTTTGGCCTCTGGTTAGGGTGGCATATCGATCCATGCAAATGCCGCGCGTGTAAACGCATGCAACGGAGACCCCGATGCCCAAAGTCTCGGAAGCCCTCGATAACTTCCTGCGTGCCCGCCAACTGCCGGCCAACGGCGATCTGATTGCGCGTTGGGGCGTCCACATGGAAACCCAAGTGAACGTGGCGGCCGGCGACGGGGAGCCGGTGGCCGGAAAGCGATCCACGTTCTGCAACGGGGCCGACACCTGGCATTCCATCCGCATTCCCAAGGATGCCAACTCGGAGCCGTCATGGAGCGACTACAATCTCTCCTTCTCTCTTACGGAACACGCCGAAGGGATCGGCATGACCGGCTTCGATTGGCAGAACCGCTGTTCCCGCTGGGTGGCCTTCGACTTCGACTCCTTGACCAATCACGCCAAGGGGGTGGGCATCACCGACGACAACCTGGAGCAAGTCAAACAGAAGGCGATGCAATTGTCGTTTGTCGAAGTCCGGCGGAGCACCGGCGGCGGCGGCCTGCACCTCTATGTCTACTTGGACGCCATTCCCTGCGAGAACCACACGGTCCATGCTGCGCTGGCCCGCTCGATCCTGGGCATGATGTCGAGCGAGTGCAACTTCGACTTCGCCTCGCAGATCGACAGTTGCGGCGGCGTCATGTGGGTGTGGCACCGCAAGCTGACGGCCGAAAAAGGCGGCCTTACCAAGATCAAGGAAGCCACCAGGGTGCTCGCGGCGGCCGATCTGCCGCCCAACTGGCGCGACCACTTGGAAGTCGTCACGCGGAAGCGGAGCAAGGTCCGCATCAACGAAGTGACCGACGACGACTTGGACCCCTTCGAGGCCCTGGCGTCCAGCCAGAAGATCATTTCCCTGGACGACTCGCACAAGGCCCAGATCGAGGCCCTCCAGCGCTCCGCCTACACCACCCTCTGGATCGCCGACCACCATCTGCTCCAGACGCACACCTGCGCCCTGCAATCGCTGATGGACGGCGACGAGGGGAAAGAACTGAAACTGGCGGGCCTCTTCAAGACCAGCTCGCAGGGTCGGAATCCCGGCAACCCAAACTGCTTTCTCTTCCCGCTGCCCAACGGTGCCTGGCGGGTCTACCGCTTCTCGCCCGGCGTCTCGGAATCGCCGACCTGGACCCAGGACGGGCAGGGCTGGACGACGTGTTTCTTCAACCGCCGGCCGGACCTGGCCATCGCCGCCAAGACCCACGGCGGCATCGAAGACCCGGACAAAGGCGGCTACGTCTTCAAGACGCCGGCAGATGCCAGCCAGGCGGCCAAACTCTTGGGTCAACCCGATCTGGCGATTGATGAAATGTTCGAGGGACGCAAGACCACCCTCAAGCCACATAAGGATGGCCGCCTGGTCATGGAGATCGAACGGGTGAAAGGGGACGCCGAGCTAAAGGAGCCCGAAGGCTGGCTCGCCAAGAAGACCAAGTGGGTCCGCGTCTTCGAGACCGTCATCCATGACAAGGAAGACGACGAGATCGAAGCCAGCGAGTACGACAGCGTGCTCCGCTCCATCAAGACCCCCGCCAAGCAATTTCTCGGCTGGGTGGTCCACGAGGGGGGCGAATGGGTCGGCAACCCAGCGGCCAACGTCAAGATGCTGCTGCAACACCTGGGGAACGCCAAGGACGCCTCGGAGTGCATCATGGGCGGCGCAGTCGGCAAGAGTTGGCGACTGGTCTGCCTTCCCTTTCGTGAAGAGTATCCCGGCGGGCGGCAATGGAACCTCGATGCGGCCCAATTCCGCTTCCAGCCGGCGGCCCTGGAACCGGACCAGACGCCGGTGCATCCGCACTGGGACAAGGTGTTCGACCACATCGGCATTGAACTGACGCCTGCCCTGCGCGACCTGGCGTGGGCGCAACAGGCCAACATCAAGAGCGGGGCCGACTACCTGCGGGCGTGGGTGGCCTGCGGCTTCCGCGATCCCTTCGAGCCCACGCCGTACCTCTTCCTGCACGGCAACGAGGCGTGCGGCAAAAGCATTCTGCACGAAGCCCTCAGCGTGCTGGTGACGAAGGGCGTCGTCAAGGCGGACAAGGCCCTCACCAGCAACAACGACTTCAACGGCGAACTGGCCGGCGCAATCATCTGCGTGGTGGAGGAAAAGAACGTCTCGACGACCAGCGGTGCCCACGCCCGCATCAAGGAGTACGTCACCGCCCGCACGCTGTCCATCCGCCAGATGCGGATGAACACCTACCAAATCCCCAACACCACGCACTGGATTCAGTGCGCCAACTCCCAGGCCGATTGCCCGGTCTTTCCCGGCGACACGCGGATCACGGTCATCGAGGTCTGCGATCTCATGCCCGGCCAGGAGATCGCCAAGAAGACGCTGCTCGTGAAGCTGGAAGAGGAAGCCCCACACTTCATGTATACGCTGATGAACCTGCAACTGCCGCCCCTCACCGGGCGAATGCGGCTGCCGGTCGTCGGCACGCCCAGCAAGAGCCGGACGGAGGAACTGAACAAGACCCCCTTGCAGATATTCCTGGAAGAATACTGTCAAGCCAAGAAGGGTGCCAAGGTGCTCCGCTTTGGCGAATTCTACGACGCCTTCCAGAAATGCCTGGACGCCGGAGAAAAGGCGCAGTGGTCGAAAATCTACACCAGCCGCAAACTCCCCAACATGCACCAACTGGTCCGCGGCCACGCGGGAGAACGTTTCGTCCCGAACCTCGTCTTCAAGACGCCGGAGACCAACTGATGTTGATTCGCGTCTACGCCAGCACCGCACACGTCGCCCGCTCCCTGCTTCGCGCGCGACTTATTGCGGAGGTCGAAGTGGACCAGGAACCCGAAGACCCTCAAGAGTTTGCCGATCAATACGACGGCGATTTCATCGAAGTTGCACCCGGAGAAGACCAGCATGAGTAAGTACGGCATGACCGACAGCGGTAAGCGACAATCATTCGGCAAGAACATGGCGGTCCGCGACACCGCGGACGACAAGCCACGACCGGATCTGATCTCGCCCTTCGCCGAAGAGCGTCAGGGCCATTGGCTCCGTATGGGAGCCGCCAAGTATGCCGAGCGCAATTGGGAGAACGGGATGCCGTTCTCGCGCTGCGTGGCCTCGCTCAGGCGGCACGTAATGAAATACCAGCAAGGCAAGCGCGATGAAGACCACTTGGCGGCGATCATGTTCAACGCGATGGCCCTGATCCACTACGAGGAGATGATCGAATGCGGCGTGCTGCCCGCCAGCTTGAACGACCTGCCGAGCTACCACAAAGTCAAAGCCAAGGTCATCCGCAGGCCGCGCGCTCTGCATAAGTCGAAGGCCAAGCGTAAGACCGCCTGATCCATCCTGCTCCGGCCCTGCGACAACGCAGGGCCGGAGCCCAACCGACCGAGCGAACCAACGAACGAAACAAGCATGCAAACTTATCCGGGTCTTCTCCATTTGAATGGTAATCTGCTGGTCTCCGTGGACTTGGAGACCACAGGGCGGCGACCCAGCTACCACGAGATCATCCAGATCGCCTGCGTACCACTGGGACCCGACTTGAAGCCCGCCCCCCGGCTGATGCCCTTCTACACCGAGATCAAGCCCAACTTCCCCGAACGGGCGGAGCAACAGGCGCAGTTCAAGCACAACATCCCGATGGAGCAACTGCTGCTCCACGCCCCGAGCCAGGACAAGGTGAAAGACCTGTTCGTGGAATGGTTCGAGCGGCTGGACCTGCCCTTCAAGAAGTCGCTGGTGCCGATGGCGCACAATTGGGCGTTCGAGTCGAGTTGGCTCAAGGAATGGCTGGGCATCACGCTCTTTGACGACATCTGGTACAGCCACGCCCGCGATGGAATGCTCTTGGCCATTGCCATCAACGACAAGGCCGCCTTCCGCGGCGAAACGATCCCCTTCAACCGGGTTGGACTGGCGTCGCTGTGCAACAAGTTCAACATCGTCAACGCGAACGCCCACGACGCCCTAAGCGATGCCCTGGCCGAGGCGGAAGTGTACCGCGCGCTGCTGCAATTGTACTAGGAGGTCAATGATGGGCTCGGTGGAAACACGCAACAACTGGAATGACCTCCTACAAAAAATCAACAACCTTGCGCAGAATCCGCCGGACGGATGCTCGGCACCGGCCAAGCTGACTCCGGTGGACCCCGGCCACATCTGGACGAAGACGGACATTTCCAAAGCCCAAAATGTGCTCAAAGCCGTCTGCAAGGACAATACGTTCGCCGCCCCCGAGGACACGCCGGACCTTTGGCTGCAAAAGACCCTGGATGACATCACGGCGGCCATCAACAAGGGTTGGTGTGGCTGCGGTGGGGGCGGTGGAGGTGGTGGCGGAGGCGGAATTCCGCCTTCCCCTTCCGGCCACTGGGTCATCGTGCTCTGCGATTGCGCCTCAGGGACCATCCAGACGACCGACGCTGAGGGCAATTGCATCCCCTTTTGTCAGGGCTGCGTTGGTCCCTTTCGATACAGTATCAACGTCGTGTGGTCGGGCACGGACGGAGGTGTTGCCCAGCGGGTGCTCGCCTCCTACAACGCGAATGAATATGACTCTTGTACCCACGCGCCGCTTGCCCCCTACCGTCTGCTCGCCCTGGAGACATGGACGGCAATGGTGACCGGACACACGCGCGATAGCTGGATCGGTTCCTGCACCTGCTAGAGGAAACCATGTCACTGCCCCTTTGCGTCATGCGCGATCCGCGGCCGTTTCCTGACGGTAGCACTCAGCACTATTGCCGGCATCCGCAGTACCCCTATCGAGTGCGGCTGCTCGCGCTCCGCCCGGGCCACTGCCACACCTGCCCCCTGCGGCAGGAAACAGGATCGCCCCCACCCCCTATGCCGATGCCCCCGCCTGTTCCCGAACCGGCCGCCTACACGCCGGGCCGACCGCGGCCAGACCTCCAGGCCATCGAACTGACTCTGCCGCCCGCGGACCAGGAGCAGCGAACCTTCGCCCGGCCGGTCTTCGCGCTGGACGGCGCAATCGCTTACCCAAAGAGGGAAGGCGACTGGGAACCGCCTCGCGACATCAGCGGCTACGTTCGTGATCCGGACAACGCCTGGCGGTTCCTGCCGCTCTGGCCGCCCTGTGGGCTGCGGCTCTCCCAAGCCTTTATCAAGGCCGCCTGCGGCTGCATCGGCCTCAATATGCGCTGCAACCACCCGCAGGCCCCCACGTTCGGCCAGCAAGTGCTCTACACGACTTGCAAAGAATGCCAGCACCGGAGTGAATAGGCCATGACCACGCCTTGCGAGAATTGTCCCGACAAAGGCAAACCTGCCAAGATCGTGTACGTCGTCTACAGCGGTGGCCCGGAGCATGTCTTCTACGCTACCCTCGCTCGCGCCATCCCGGCCCGGGACGAACAGGTCATCCTGCAATACGGCTGGCCCACGGCCCGCCGAGACGGCTGTCTGGAATATGCCGGCGGCCAGGCACCGCCCGTACCCGAGGGCTTTGAAGCCACCGTGGACCTGCATGTCCTGAAGCCAATCTGGCCATCCTGCACCCGGCGGATGCTCAAAGTCCAAATGCACGAAGACAGCGGACTGCTACAGCTTGACGGCGTGTGCTGCTGGCCGCCCTCGGGCAAGTGTGGCCACCACACCTTGACGCTGGCCGATTGCCGGCAGTGCCCGGTGCGTCGGCCCAATTGCTACAGGTAGAACTGGTGTGCGGACAAAGCCCCAACTCGATTTTTACAGCGATTTGGCAACTTTGTTGAACGTGGTCGATGCGTTGGTGCCAATCGCAGTGATCGACGCCAAGCAGACGATCACAATCAAAGCCAACATTACGGCGTATTCAACAGCAGTCGGTCCAGCCTCCGAAACGAGGAAGCGATGCATCTTCTGGGCAAGCGACCTCATCAGGATTCCTCTACACCAGTGGAAGCCTCTGGTCGCAACGCCTGCGACCGATTGCGAAGCCGAACTGGAAGCGTAACGAGTCCTGACCCTTTCCAGCACACCCCCCGGCCT
>Ga0302319_10002952_pt1 | contig 36055 bp, 27 predicted proteins | sample Bog_T0_2_FD_203319 | JGI IMG/M metagenome (GOLD analysis project Ga0302319, IMG submission 203319) | Peat permafrost microbial communities from Stordalen Mire near Abisko, Sweden - Bog_T0_2 | ecosystem: Environmental > Terrestrial > Soil > Wetlands > Peat | place: Sweden: Abisko, Stordalen Mire...
ACAGCAGCGCGACAAACGCGCCCCATTCCGAGGTCAGGAGAGATGCGTATTGCATCTCTCCTATGAATCACATTGGGATTCCTCTCGTCAAGGCCCTATCCTGGCGCACATGGGGCAGAGCCCTGCAAAATCAAGACAATAGTGATATCCTAGCGCATATGGGGCGATGCCCCCATGGGTCAATGACAAGGCTCGCCGGTATAAATCGGTAAGCTATCGAGTGCGGGTCCACCATTCCTCACTCAGCCGAAGCCGTCTTCGCGAGGGCGCGGGGTCCGAACCACCAGATGAGCGGCTGCGGGTCGCACAACCCCGCGACCCGCAGCCGCTCGTCGACAGCCACCGAAACCCAGCCTCGCGCACCCTTCCCGGCTCACCCGGCTTCCGCCGCCCGGGCCTGACGCTTGCGGTCGTTGGGGTCGAGCAACCGCTTGCGCAGACGGATGCTTTTCGGGGTCACTTCCACCAACTCGTCGTCGGCGATGTAGGCCAGCGCCTTTTCCAGGGTCATCTGAATCGGCGGGGTCAGACGCACCGCTTCGTCCTTGCTGGTGGTGCGGATGTTGGTCAGCTGTTTGCCCTTGAGGACGTTGACCTCCAGGTCGTTGCCCCGGGTGTGCTCGCCGATGATCATGCCCTGATAGACCGGAACCCCGGGTTCGATCAGCATCGGGCCGCGGTCTTCCAGATTCCACAGGGCATAGGCCACCGCGATGCCGTCGCCGTTGGCGATCAACGCCCCGGTGCGGCGGGCGGCGATGGGGCCCTTGAACGGGGCATAGCCGTGGAACAGCCGGTTCATGATGCCGGTGCCGCGGGTGTCGGTCAGGAATTCGCTGTGATAGCCGATCAGGCCGCGGGACGGCGCCAGGAAGCACAGCCGGACCTTGCCGCCGCCCGACGGCCGCATCTCGGTGAGTTCGGCCTTGCGCTCGGACATCTTGTTGACCACCGCGCCCGAGTATTCCTCGTCCACGTCGACCACCACCTCCTCGATGGGTTCAAGGCGCTGGCCGGTGACAGGGTCCGACTTGAACAGCACCCGCGGCCGGCTGATGGCCAGCTCGAAGCCCTCGCGGCGCATGGTCTCGATCAGGATGCCCAGTTGCAATTCGCCGCGCCCGGCCACCTCGAAGGCATCGGCGTCCTCGGTGGCGGTGACCCGGATCGCGACATTGCCTTCGCCCTCCCGGAACAGGCGGTCGCGAATGACCCGGCTGGTGACCTTGTCGCCTTCACGCCCGGCATAGGGGCTGGTGTTGACCAGGAAGGTCATGGCCAGGGTTGGCGGGTCGATGGGTTGGGCCGCCAGCGGCACCGTGACGCTGGGGTCGCAAAGCGTGTCGGCGACGTTGGCGCAGGCCATGCCGGCCAGGGCGACGATGTCTCCGGCCGAAGCTTCCTCAACCCCGACCCGGTCCAGGCCCCGGAACGCCAGCACCTTGCTGATCCGACCCTGCTCCAGGACCCGGCCGTCATGGGACAGCGCCTTGACCGCCATGTTGGGACGCACGGTTCCCGACTGGATGCGCCCGGTGAGCAGGCGTCCGAGATAGGGATTGGCCTCCAGCGTGGTGGCCAGCATCTGGAACGGTGCGTCGGCGATGACCGTGGGCGGCGGTACGTGGTGGCGGATCAACTCGAACAGCGGCGCCATGCTCTCCCGCGGCGCGTCAAGGCTTTCCGCTGCCCAGCCGTTGCGCCCGGACGCGAACAGGGTCGGGAAATCCAGTTGCTGGTCGGTGGCGTCGAGGGCCGCGAACAGGTCGAAGACCTCGTCGTGAACGTCGTGGGGCCGGGCGTCCGGGCGGTCGACCTTGTTGATCAGCACGATCGGACGCAGCCCGAGCTTGAGCGCCTTGCTCACCACGAACTTGGTCTGGGGCAGCGGTCCCTCGGCGGCATCCACCAGCACCACCACGCCGTCGACCATCGACAGGATACGCTCGACCTCGCCACCAAAATCGGCGTGGCCGGGGGTATCGACGATGTTGATACGCAGATCGTGCCACTGCACCGAGGTACACTTGGCCAGGATGGTAATGCCCCGCTCGCGCTCCAGGTCATTGGAATCCATGGCGCGTTCCGCCACTTGCTGGTTTTCGCGGAACGCCCCGCTCTGGCGCAACAACGTGTCAACCAGCGTCGTCTTGCCGTGGTCGACATGGGCGATGATCGCGATATTCCGCAGATCCATGGCAGGCAGCTTCTCTCTCGTTCAAATGACCGCGCTGCAATATCACGGGAATTGTTACAGCGGCAAGCGTTCTGCCGTCCCCGGACGACGGACTCCCGAAAGATATGGCGTCGGATGATCCTTCTGGACACTCCCCTGGCCCCGGAGAAAGCGGCGCACCGGTATCGGTTCGGCGAAGGACGGGGCGCGTCCGCTCGTGCTACCGCTCCCCGACACCGGCGCTCCCCGGGATCAGCCGCTCGGCCGGGAGCCTGACCGTCATGGTGGTTCCTTCGCCCTCGGCGCTGGCCACCTCGATGGTGCCGCCATGCAACGCGACCAAGCCCTTGACGATGGCCAGGCCAAGCCCGATTCCCTCGAAATGGCGCGAGAAACCGCCGTCAACCTGAGTGAACGGCTGGAACAGGTCGCGCAGGCGGGCGTCGGGAATGCCGATGCCCTGGTCGGCAACCGTCACCGCCGGCCGGCCGTCTTCTTCGCGCGCCACCGAGACATTCACGGTTCCGCCTGCCGGCGAGAACTTGATGGCGTTGGAGAGCAGGTTGTCAAGAATCTGCGCGAGCGCGGCGCAATCGGCGAACAGCAACGGAACCTCGCCGGACAGGTGGACGGCGAGATTTACCCCGGCGGCGGCGGCACGCCGGGACGCGGCGGTCAGGGCCGCCGTCAGCCAGTCCTCCACCGCTATCACCTGTTCGCGCAGCTTATAGCGGCCGGCATCAATGGCTGCCATGTCAAGCAGCGCATTCAGCACCTCCAGCAACTGCTGGCCGTTGTCGCGGATGGCCAAAACATAGTCCGACAGATCATCGGGTCGCACATCGCCGTGTACGATCAGGTCGGAAAAGCCGATGATGGCATTGAGGGGCGTGCGCAGCTCGTGGGACATGTTGGCGATGAACTGGGACTTGCTGCGGGCCGCCAGCCGGGCTTCCTGTTCGGCATGGATGCGGGCGGCGATATCGGCATAACCGCGCAGCGCCGCCACCACCGAGGTATAAAGGGAATGAGCGGTCAGTTCGGTCTTCAGCCGGTAGTCATTGATGTCATAGCGCCGGATGACGTCGCGTTCCGGGGCAAAGCCAGGCTGGCCGGTGCGTAAAATAATGCGGAGCGCCCGCAGATGTAATTCGTCGCGAAGGGCCGTCACCAGACGCAGACCGGCATCGTCGGTTTCCATGACCACATCGAGCAGAATCACCGCGACGTCGGGACGCCGTTCCAACAGTTGTCGCGCCTCGGCGGCCGAGCCAACGTCCAGGACCTCGATCTCGCGATCTTCAAACCGGCATCCCCGCAGAACCGACCGGGTTACGGCGACCACGTCGTGGTCGTCGTCCGCAACCAAAACCAGCCAGGGCGGTCGCGAAGAGACGTCGGCGGAGCCGGTGGGCTCGTCGTCGGCCAGAAAATCATAGCTTCCCATCGTGCGACTCCCGTCTTGGCGACGCTCCGGTGTGGCAAATGAGACAAGTTTACCCGAATGTCGGGATGATGCCACGGAGCTTCGGCGGCAGCCCTGGGGTCTGCGCCCCCCGCTTACAGTGTGCCGGTATCGGAAATCAGCCGGCATGGTTGTACCCACCAGCCTGGATGCCCGACGGCAAGGTTGGCGGCGGCGGCGGCGGCGGTGTCGTGGTCGGGGTAGAGCGCGAAGCAGGTGGCGCCGCTGCCGGACAGCCGGGCCAGCAGGCAGCCGGCGCTGCCTTCGAGTGCGGCCAGTACCCCGGCGATTATCGGGGCGACCGAGAGCGCGGCGCGGGTCAGGTCATTGGTGCGCCGGCCGAGTTCGGCGGCCAAGGCCCGAACGCCGTCCGGTGCCCCCGCCAGCCGGCCGGGCGCGGAAAACGGTCCGCTACGGGCGCGAAAAACCGCGGGGGTCGGGACCGGTACTCCGGGATTGACCAGCAGCGCCGGGCAGTCGGGCAGCGGCGGTGCCGGGTCTAGCCGGTCGCCGATGCCGCCAAAATAGGCGGCGCGGCCGGCCAGGCACACCGGGACATCGGCGCCTAGGCCGGCCGCCAGTTCCCCAAGTGCCGGATGATCGGCGGGCACCTGCCACAGCCGGATCAGCGCCCGCAGGCAGGCGGCGGCATCGGCCGAGCCGCCGCCGATGCCCGAGGCCACCGGCAACCGTTTGGTGAGGGTGATGGCGACCGCCGGGGGGCGTCCGAGCGCAGCCGCCAGTGCCAGCGCCGCCCGGACCACCAGATTGCCGGCGGGTGGTTCGTCGGCCAGGGCTGCGGCAAACGGGCCGTCCAGAGCGAGGCTGGGGTGGTCCCGGTCCGGCGCGGCGCGCACCGCCAGCGTGTCGCCGACATCGGCGAACATCACGAGGCTGTCGAGTTCATGGTAACCGTCGGCCCGCCGGCCCAACACATGGAGATAGAGGTTGATCTTGGCCGGTGCCGTGACCGGCAGCGGCGCGGCTTCCGGTACCGGCATCGGTCACAGGGCTCCGTTGGGGGTGCCGGCGATCCCGGGGTCCACGTAACTGCGTTCCTTGAGCTTTTTACGCACCGCGTCGCTCAGCTCCTGCTCGTCGGACTCCTGTAAGGAACGCCGCCACTGGAACAGGGCCTCGATCTGACGGCCCACCGCCCAATAGGCGTCACCCAGATGGTCGTTGATGGTGGGATCCAGCGGTTTCAGTTCGATGGCGCGTTCCAGTTGGGTTACGGCCCCATCCTTATCGCCCATGCGGTACAGCGCCCAGCCCAGACTGTCGATGATGTAACCGTTCTTGGGCTGGAGCGCCACCGCGCGTTCGATCATGGTCCTGGCCTGGGGCAGGTTGATACCCTTGTCGACCCAGGAATAGCCGAGGAAGTTGAGAACCGTCGCCTGATCCTTGCTCAGCGCCAGCGCCGCAAGCAGGTCCTGCTCCGCCTTCTCCCACGGCCCGATCCGTTCGTAGCTGGCGGCCCGGCCGTAAAGAATGGCCCAGTGCGGCTCTTCAAGGTGGGGAATGCGCTCCAGCGCCCGGTCATAGGCTTTGATCGCCTCGGCATCCTTCCGGTCGCTGCGGTACAGATCACCCAGGCGAACCAGCGGCTCGGCCCGGTCGGGGTGCTCGGCGGCCATGGCCTCCAGCAATGCCGCGGCCTGATCGAGCTGGCCGAGCCGGATCAGGCTTTCGCTGGATCGCAGGCGGGCGCTCCAGCCCAGGGCCGGGTCGCTGACCACCGCCTGATACTGAAGCAGCGCCTCCTGGTCGTGATTGCGATTGACCAGGATGTCGCCGACCAGAAGCTGGGTCAGGGGGAATTGCGGGCGCAGAACCAGTGCCAGCCGGGCATAGACCATCGCCATCTCGTCGGACTCTTCCTGGTGCAGGAAGGAAGCCAGTTCGAACAGACTTTCGGCCATGCCGTCCCGGGCCTGGGCCACCGCCGGCGTCAGCCCCAGATCGGCCTCCTCGACCAGCGCCGGACGGTCAATAAGACCGTTGCTGGCGTTATCCTTGGCGAAGTCGGCAAAAAGCGCCCGGGCCTGATCGCCATGTCCGGTCCGTTGTAAAAAGCTGCCCGCCGCCTGGACCACCCGCAAGGTCGGCGGGCTGTCCTTGAGCGCCTCGTCGTACCAGTGGGCGGCGTCGTCGGGGTCGTTGGCGACATCGGAGATCAACGCCCGGTGAAGGGCGTACAGGACTCCCAGGCCCTGGGTTGCCTCCAGCGGGGCCAGCGCCGCCTCGGCGGCTTTGGGCTGGCCTTTGGCCACCGCCAGCCAGCCGGCCAGCAACGGGCTGGTATACTTGGTGATGCCGTCGGTAGGAAGCGTGCCCAGCCGGCCGTCGGCGTCGTCGAGCCGGCCGGCAACCACGTCGTCGACGATCAGCAGCAGAATCGCCAACGGCGCATTGGGGTCATCCTGCCGGGTCAGCCGTCGGGCCAGCGGCAGCGCGTCGGAGATGCGGCCGTCATCGAGGTCAAGGACGAAGGCCCGACGCAACAGGCTCGGATCATTGGGATCCTGAGCCAGCGCGTCACTCATGAAGTCGGCCGCCGCTTTCCAGTCGTCCGCACGCTGCGCGAAGCGGCCGGCAAGGTAGGCACCGGCCTGAGGTGCCGGCACCTCGACCGTGGTGTCGCGTGCCGCCGGCCGGTTCGGCATCACGGCGAGCGCACCGCTCACTCCTGCCAGCATTACTCCCAGCCAAAGCCATTTCCGCCAACAGGCTAAACCGCGAAGGTCCATGACACACTCTTGCTCTTCGGGTTCGGACGTATTCATCCGCTTCGGGCACCGTGCCGCGATTCCAGGCAAGCGGCCGGATGGCTTCCCCTCAAGCCCCACCGCGTTCATAGTCATGACACGCTTGTCGGCCGGACGGAACCCCCAAGCGTAACATGGCGACATTTCACCGCCGGCGGACCGGAGCGGTCGGCGCCGGCTGCGGCGCTCTCCTAAATATCCTTGCGGGCGAAGCTTTCCCAGAGGTCTTCGCCGGCGCGGCGGATGCCCAGGCAGTCGAAGCGGGCCATGAGGTCCAGGCTATCGACACCAAAGGCGGCCACCGCAGCGATGCCGTCGCTGCCGATCAGACACGGCGCCCGGAACCATTCCAGGCGGTCTACCAACCCTGTCCGCAACAACGAACCGGCCAGTCGGCTGCCGCCCTCCACCAGGACCCGGGTGATGCCTTGCCGGGCCAGGGCGGCCAGAGTGAGACGCACGTCGATGGACCCGGAGGGATCGGGGGCAATCCGCAGCAGCGAGACGCCACACTGGGCGAAAACCTGCGCGCGGGCGTGGTCGGCATCGGGGCGGCAGCACAGCCACAGCGGTACCCGGCGGGCGCCTTGGACCAGTCGGGAGGTGAGGGACAGTTGCAGCCGGCTGTCGGCCACCACCCGTACCGGCGAGCGGCTGCCAAGGCCGGGCAGCCGGCAGGTCAATTCCGGGTCGTCGGTCTGGGCGGTCCCGTGGCCGACCATGATGGCGTCATGACGGGCGCGCAGGCCGTGGCCCCAGGCGCGGGCAGTGTCCCCGGTGATCCACTGGCTGAGGCCGCGGTGGGTGGCCACCCGGCCATCAAGGGAGGTTGCCAGTTTGAGCGTGACCAGCGGGCGGTCGTGTGCCAGGCGCAGAAAGAAGCCGTGGTTGAGACTTCGCGCCTGGGCGGCGCCGACGCCGGTGGTGACGGCAATGCCGGCGGCACGCAGATGGGCGAGGCCGGTTCCCGAGACGCGGGGATCGGGATCTTCGCACGCGACCACGCACCGCGCCACCCCGGCGGCGATCAGGGCGTCGGTGCAGGGCGGGGTTTGGCCGTGATGGTCACAGGGTTCCAGCGAGACATAGGCAGTGGCGCCCCGGGCCCGGCTACCGGCCCGCGCCAGGGCTTCGGTTTCGGCATGGGGCCGCCCGCCGGGCTGGGTCCAGCCGCGTCCGACCACCGTGCCATCCCGGACCAGCACGCAACCCACCGCCGGATTGGGCCACACCGAACCCAACCCGCGCCGGGCCAGCCCCAGCGCGGTATTCATGAAGCGACGATCGTCCTCTTCGGTGGGTGCTGACATCACACACCGCGAACAGTTACGGCGACCGGGTCGGGCTTGAGCGTTCCCACGATCTGGTTGAAATCCGCCGCTTCCCGAAAGTTGCGATAGACCGAGGCGTAGCGGACATAGGCGACCTGATCGAGGGCAAGCAGGTGCTGCATGACCATTTCGCCGATCTGCTTCGACGGAATCTCGCTTTCTCCCGAGGATTCCAACTGGCGGACCAGATTGTTGACGACCCGGTCGATGCGGTCGCCATCGATCGGCCGCTTGCGCAGGGCGATCCGCATCGAACGCAACAGCTTGTCGCGGTCGAAGGGTTCACGCAGACCGGTGCTCTTGACCACCGTCAGTTCGCGCAATTGCACGCGCTCGAAGGTGGTAAAACGGGCGTTGCAGCCGGAACAAAAGCGCCGCCGGCGAATCGCCGAGTTGTCTTCGGTCGGCCGCGAATCCTTGACCTGTGTGTCGTCGTTGCCGCAAAACGGACAGCGCATCGGAAAACCTCGCCGCTGAGACCGGATTAGAGCGCAGGATAGATCGGAAAGCGATGGCACAGCGACCGAACCCGTTCGCGCACCACGCCTTCGATTGCTGTATTCTCTCCAGAATTGCTGATCGCCAAGCCGTCAAGGACCTCGACGATCATCCGGCCGGTCTCCTCGAATTCGGCTGTGCCGAACCCGCGGGTGGTTGCGGCCGGGCTGCCCAGTCTCACTCCCGAGGTGATGGTCGGCTTTTCCGGGTCGAAAGGGATGCCGTTCTTGTTGCAGGTGATGCCGGCCCGTTCCAGGCTGGCCTCGGCGGCCTTGCCGGTCAGCCGCTTGGGCCGGAGATCGACCAGCACCATATGGCAATCGGTGCCGCCCGAGACGATGTCGAGGCCCCCGGTCTTCAGGACCGCCGCGAGCGCCCGGGCGTTGTCCAGGACCGCCTGAGCATAGGTGGTGAAGTCCGGCCGCAAAGCCTCGCCAAAGGCCGCGGCCTTGGCCGCAATCACATGCATCAGCGGTCCGCCCTGAAGGCCGGGGAAGATGGCCGAATTGATCTTCTTGCCCAATTCCGGGTCGTTGGCCAGAATCAGGCCACCGCGCGGCCCGCGCAGGGTCTTGTGGGTGGTGGTGGTGACGATATGGGCATGGGGGAAGGGGTCGGGGTAAAGACCGGTCGCCACCAACCCGGCGTAATGGGCAATATCGGCCATCAGGACGGCGCCGACGCGGTCGGCGATCCGACGCAATTGCGCGAAGTCGATGATCCGGGGGTAGGCCGAACCGCCGGCAATGATCAGCCTGGGCCGATGCTCTTCGGCGAGGCGTGCCACCTCGTCGTAATCAATGCGCGCGTCGTCCCGGCGCACGCCGTACTGAACCGCCTTGAACCACTTGCCCGACAGATTGGGCGGCGCGCCATGGGTCAGGTGACCGCCGGCGGCCAGCGACATGCCGAGCAGGCAATCGCCGGGCTGGAGCAGCGCCAACAGCACCGCCTGGTTGGCCTGGGAGCCCGAATTGGGCTGAACATTGGCGTAGCCACAGCGAAACAGCCGGCAGGCGCGGTCTATGGCCAGTTGCTCGGCCACATCCACATGCTCGCAGCCGCCATAATAGCGTTTGCCGGGATAGCCCTCCGCGTACTTGTTGGTCAGAACCGAGCCCTGGGCCTCCAACACCGCCCTCGAGACGATGTTTTCCGAGGCGATCAATTCGATCTGGTCTTGCTGGCGGGCCAACTCACGGCCGATCGCCGCCGCCAGTTCGGGGTCGCTTTCACCCAGCGTCGCCCCGAAGAACCGGCTGGCGGCGCCGGTCGGCGGCGAAGGCGGGGTCCCGTCGGAAGCTGCAACAGTCATGACGTCTGAATCCTGTACTATGGGGCTGGCCGGTGAGGTGGGGCGGGGCCGGGAAAACCGGTTGGCGTTCAGCCGAGCTTGTCGATGCGCCGCTGGTGCCGGTCACCGCCGTCGAAGGGCGTGGTCAAAAAGGTGAGCAGACAATCGCGCGCCGCCTCGAAGCCCATCACCCGCGCCCCCAGGGACAGCACATTGGCATCATTGTGGGCGCGAGCCAGCCGCGCCATGGTGGCATTGGCGCAGGTGGCGGCCCGAATGCCCGGAAACCGATTCGCGGCAATCCCGATTCCGATCCCGGTGCCGCAGATCAGGACTCCGCGCCCGGCCCGGCCGTCCCGCAAGGCGAGGGCAAGGCGTTCGGCGATGTCGGGATAGTCCACCGACTCCGGGCCATGGGTGCCGAGATCAAGGGACTGATAGCCCTGTTCAGCCAATACGGCAGCCAGTTCGCCCTTAAGCGCAAAACCGGCATGATCAGCGGCGATGGCGACGATCGTTGACGACATGGATCAGCAACCTCGATTTGGAACCGTCGATTTTCAACTCTTCGCGAACAACCGGACCATCCCGCCGGCAACGGTGACCGTTCCCGATAACATTTTCCCTTCGTGCGCGGTTCCGGCAGGCGGGGGCGGCTCGAAAGGTCACTTCATCATACCATATATCGGCGGGCTGCCCCACTCTGGCACAAATCGCTGAAATCCTGACAGAAAAAAAAGTGCCGCCAGCGTCGGAATCGGCGGCCGCAGGGGGACCGGTCGCGGTGGCGGCCGGAAACCGGGCGGACCGTCAGGCCGAATCCTGACGGACTTCCCATCGAGTTACCGGTCGGCCGGGCCGCCGTCAGTACCGGTTTCCGCCCGACAACATGCGCGGTAATGGCCGGCAGTCACCAGCAAGGTCGGAGTCGAGGATGTTCCCCGATCTTGCACGACCGCACCGACGTCTCACGATGCACAGTAAATTGTCTGGAGTGAGGCGAAATTTATTGACAGCCAAAATTGCTTATGCCAATCCACAAGCATCCCGATAATTAAAGACCGGACATCCCCCATGAGTGATCCGCTAAACGACGATCTCCCCGAGAGTGCCGTGCTCAGGATGACCGCCGACGTAGTGTCGGCCTATGTCAGCAGGAACGTGCTGCCTGCCCAGCAGATTCCCGACGTGATCAACACGGTTTTCTCGTCTTTGGCCGGACTCAACAGCGGTCCCGGCGAGAGTCCGGTCGAGCCGCTGAAGCCTGCGGTGCCGGTGCGCAAGTCCGTCACCGCCGAGTACATCATCTGCCTGGAGGATGGAAAGAAACTGAAGATGCTGAAGCGGCATCTCCGTTCGACCTATAACATGTCACCGGATGAGTACCGGACCCGCTGGGGTCTGCCGCCCGACTATCCGATGGTGGCGCCGAATTACGCCGCCCAGCGGTCGGAATTCGCCAAAGCCATCGGCCTTGGCCGCAGTTCGGCGCGCTTTGCGCGTCTTAAGGCGTCGTGATCGTCCGTTAGCGGCGCGCCTGATTCGGAATCGGGGTGTTCAGGGACGGTCGGGGGCCAGTGGCGCTGTCCTTGGCCCCCGGGTCCGCCCTCAGGCGGCACCCGGACCTGGGCGAATCGGAAGGACACAGCTTCCACGGTTGGTGCCTTTTTTGGCGTCGCCTCAGGGCACCGCCGGCGGCTTGGCCGCAAGGGCCAGGTGGCGACAGCCGACGGCCAGATAGTCCCAGCCACTGAGTACGGTCAGCAATCCCGCCAGCCACAAGGCGACCGCGCCCATCTGATCAAGCGGCCAGGCGGGGGTGCCGTGACGCCCGATGATCAGCAGGGCAATGGCGGCCATCTGAACCGCCGTCTTGTACTTGGCCAGCCGGCTGACCGGGAGCGTCACCGAGAGGCCGGCGAGGAATTCGCGCAGACCCGAGATCAGCACTTCACGCAACAAAATCACAACCGCCGGCACCACCGACAACCCGGGCAGCCGCGCGGTGGCGGCCAGCATGAACAGGAGTGCGAGGACCAGCAACTTGTCGGCGATGGGATCGAGAAAGCGGCCGAACGGCGACTCCTCCGCCCGCAGCCGGGCCAGATAGCCGTCGAGCCAGTCGGTGACCGCGGCGGCCCCGAACAGCCCCAACAAGGTCCAATCGGCCCAACCGGCCGGCACGAAGAACAGGGCAATCGCGGGCGGAATCGCCGCGATGCGGGCCAGCGTCAGCAGGTTTGGCAGAGTAAGAAGCATCGATTTGCGACAGGGCAGGAGGGGAACTCCCGGTACCCGGGAGTTGGCGGGGCGAGGTCCCAGGCCGGCGAATCATACTAGGGTATTTTCTGACCGAAGGTGATGGAAAAGTGCCCTGGCCGGGTGCTTTGAGGGCGGTGGTCGGCCGACAACCCGGGCGCCCCCGCCGTAACGTTCAAGTCTCGCCGTCCAAAGCTTTGGATCACGGCCCAATTCCAGAGAGGTTGGGTGTTGTGTCAGGGGTGCCGGTTCGGGTTAGCCAGAGACTGTTCCATATGCTAACCTCATCGGAACGGCTGTACAGGCTGCGTAACCGGCTCGGTTTGACTCACGCGGGACAACGCTGGTTTGTTTGAAAGCAGACCAGGACAATCAAGACGAGGTGATAAGATGGTGCGACACTTCTTTATGGTCATCGCCACCGGTCTGGTGCTGGCTGGTCCCGCCCTGGCCCAACAACAACCGAATGAGGTGCTTCAGCAGCTGCAAAACACCAGCCCCGACGCGCTGGCCGCCGCGGCCGCCGCCGGATTGAAACAGTATAATGCAATGACGCCCGAGCAGCGTGCGACGGCTTCGGCTCAGGCCCAGAGCCAGGTGCCGGCATTGATCGGCGCCGCCACCGATTGGTGGAACAAGCTGACACCGCAGGAAAAGGCCGCGTACCAGCAGTCCATCCAGGGACTGTCCGGGGCAATGAACGGAAAGTAACGGCCAAAAGGCGCCGGTGCGGGCCAGGGAGGGGGCAGGCCCCGGCCCCGTCGGCTCCTGCGCCTATTCGAAGAAGACGGCGCGGACCTGACGGGCGGCGGTGGCCGCTTTTCGCCGGCCGCTGGCCTTCAGTTGCCGGTCTTTTTCCCGCTGCTGCCGGGACTGCATTTCCTGGAGGGTATCGACGTTTTGCTGGCGGTGCTGCCGGACCGTTTCGTGGGACACGGCATCCTGAAGGGTCGCCCACAGCAGGGTATTGCCTGCGGTCCAACTGGCCTCGCCGCCCTGGTTGAGCCCGCCGCGACTCGCGGGCGCGGCCTTGCGGGCGGTGGCGACCAGGAAGCGGTCGAGTCGGCGGTCGGTGGTTCGGATGTGGTTGGTAAGCCAGGTCTTGAGGTACTTCACAACCTCATCGGTGATCGGCCGTCCCCCGGACGCCAGACTGGCGTGATAGGTTTCGACGCTGCGCAGCAGCATCAGGTGTTCGCTCCGGTGTGCTTTGGTCTCGGGATAGTCGTACTGGACCATCAGCGACTCTTCACGCTCGAAATGTTCGCGGGCCTTGTCGATCAATGTCTTGACCGTGCCGAGAAGGTTGAGCCGTTGGAAGCCGCGCTCGGTTTCGCCCTTGGCCTCGACCGCGATACCGTCGCGCAAAGCCGCAACGATCCGGTAAAGCGCGACGTGATCGTCGTTCATTACCGAATAAACCTGATCCGGGACCGTTGCCTTGCGCCCCCAGTTGAAGAGCCCCATCTCGATGCCTCCAGGTCTGCCAACTATTTCTATTGGGGCGGACCCTAACCGACGCCGAAATGAACCGCTACCTGTAAGTCCAGACAGAAGGACAAAATGTCGCACCGCGAAATAAATGCCATCGATTAAAGGAAAAGATTGCATTCCGAATGCCAATATTGGCCTTTCCGGTCCGGCTGGCCGGCGGCCGGTGCCAGATCTCCCCAAGGCTCTGCCCGGAGCGGCGATCGGTCCCGGTGCCGGGGCAGGTTCGTTGTTTGGACTCTCGCCACACCGTGCTTGATTGGCGGTCGCCGCACAGTATATAGCACCACAGGTGGCGCCTCGAGACCCGTTCCCGGACGGGGTTCGCCCGGAGCCGCGCACCCGATCCCCGAGGGACCGGGGCCTGCAACAGCGTTGAAGGATCACATGAACCCGCGATCTGGCAGCCAGCCCGCCGGGGACCACAGTCGTCGCATCCGACGGTCTGTGCCTGTGGCGGTCAAGCCGGACCTGGATGGGTGTGTGACTGCGAAACGGGGGTTGGCGCTCGCTCGCTGACCGTCGGGCGGTCGGACGCTTCCTGGGCTCGGACACAACACCGTAAGCCAAGGAGGCTCCGTTGATGGCAGCCCTGTTTCAAACTGCTTCTTCCGATGTCGGGCCGGCCGTGCGGCCGGTTCATTCGGCCATTTCCCTCCATGCCGGCCTCGCCCTGACCGGGACCCTGCCGGGAGGCTGCCGGCGGCGCAACTTTGGGCGTCGACCGGTCGGCTGGTGGGAACGCAGCCCGGCATTGCGTGCGCTGGCGGCGCCGGAATAGCCGGCGGCTGGCCCGGTGCCGGTTTCCTAAGAGACTCCCTGACCATGAACAACCATCCTGGACGCTTCCGGACCACTGGGTTCGGGACATCCCGCGCAGCCCGCGGCGCCGATAGGGCGCCGGGCCGGGCCGGTTAGGCGGAGACTCCGCTCTCCGTCGGATCGGCCAGGCCGAGACCGAAGGAGACGGCGATGCCCCCAGCAACCGAGCCCGGCGGACGCACATTTGGCGCGCGCTGGACCCACCGCCTGTTGAGCTTCCTGGTGGTGGCGGGTCCCGGTCTGATCGTGATGGTCGCTGACAACGACGCCGGAGCGATTTCGACCTATACCCAGGCCGGTGCCCAGTATGGTACCAGGCTGCTGTGGGTGCTTTTGTTGCTGTTACCGGTGACCTATTTCATTCAGGAGATGGTGGCGCGGCTCGGCATTGCCACCGGACGCGGCCACGCCGCGATGATTTACCGACGCTTCGGCAAGTGGTGGGGGCGGTTCTCGCTGTTTGACCTGCTGCTGGTCAATTTCCTGACCCTCGTGACCGAGTTCGCGGCGGTGGCGCTGGCCGCTGACAAGCTCGGGGTGTCGCCGCTGATTGCGGTGCCCCTGGCGGCGGCGGCGCTGGTCGGGCTGGTGGGCACCGGCAGCTATCGGCGCTGGGAGCGGATGACCCTGGTCTTGTGTGGCCTGGATGTCGCGTGGTTCGTGCTGGCGGTGCTGACCGCGCCCGATACCGCGACCGTGGCCCATGACCTGATCGTACCGGGGGTTCCGGTCGGCGGGGTCACCCCGGATCTGGTGTTCCTGGTGATTGCCATTGTTGGAACCACCATTGCTCCCTGGCAGTTGTTCTTTCAGCAGAGTTGCGTCGCCGACAAGCGCCTGCGCTTTTCTGACCTGAAATGGGCACGCATCGACACGTTGCTCGGCGCCTGCATGGTGGTCGGGCTGGGCGTGGCCATGATGCTGGTCGGCAATGCCGTGCATCAGGCCGGACTCGACTATACCGACCCGGCGCAGATGGCCGAGGCGCTGGTTCCGACCATCGGGACTGCCGGCAAGACTCTGATTCTGCTGATGATGGTCAATTGCGCGGTGCTTGGTGCGACCGCGGTATCGCTGTCCAGCGCCTGGGCCTGGGGCGAGGTCGCCTGCTGGAGTCACAGTCTCCAGATGAAGATGAGCGAGGCACCGGGCTTTTATGCCAGTTACGCCGCCTGTGTGGCGCTGGCGGCGGCGTTGGTGCTGGTCCCGGGCGCGCCGCTCCAGGCGATCATCGTTTCGGTCCAGGTGCTGGCCGGAATCATGCTGCCCTCGGCGATCATCTTCCTTCAGTTGTTGCTCAACGATCGCGAATTGCTGGGAGAGGCGTTCGTCAACAAACCCTGGAACAATGTCGTCAACTGGACGGTGATCGCGGTGCTGTTCGCCCTGTCGCTGATTCTGGCGGCGCAGGTGCTGGCACCCGACCTGTTTCCCTCCCCCCTCCCTTGAACCCGCGACAGCCACCGATACGGATAGGAGACGAGCCATGACCAGCCTCGAACAGGTACTGTCCGGCCCCCGGGTGATCCACCCTCTTGACGATGTTCCCGAACTCAAATGCGATCCGGACCGGCTTGGCCGGATGGCGCTGACCCCCACCGTCAGGTGGTCGTTGCTGGCCCTGCGCGGTTACCTGATCGTCATGATGATGCTGGTCGGTTATCGGGTGCTTGGCAGTCTGGGGATGTTTTGACCGGCTTCGCGGGCAGATGGCCCGCCCGCGGGGATCATTGCCTTCGGGCGGCGCCGTCTTCGGGGCCGGCGAGAACGATCTCGTCGTCGACCGCGTAGATCATGCATCCTTTTTCCTTGAACTGGGCGCAGTTTTGCAAGGCCACGGTGGTTGCGGCCTCCACCGATTCGCGGCCGGTGGCAGTGGCCCAGGCCCCCGAGGGATGAATCGCCAGGGCCTTGTGAGTCCGGGCGGCGGCAAAGACCGGCATCTTGGTGTTGCGGACGGTCTGGGCGACAAACGGCACCGCGGCGGGGTCGAAGCGACCGCTGCTGCGGATGGTCACCGGCGTCGGCGCCAGCGACCGGGTATCGGGTTGGAGCACGAGGCCACTGACCGAATAGAGCATGCAGGAGGTGCCGGCGAGAAACTGGCACCGTTCCAGAACCCGCCGGCGGGCGTCGTCTTCGGTCAACTCGCCATTGCCATTGGTCAGATAGGCGAAGTGACCGCGTTTGCTGATGGCCAGCGCCTTGGGTGAGGCCCCGGTCTGGTATTCCCGGAGCCCGGCCTTCTGCTGCTCCGTCAGGTACGGAACGGTTTCGGGATCGAACGCCGGTGCGGGCGTCGGGGCCAGGGCCGGCGCGGCTGGCGTGATCGAGGCCAGCTTGGCCCGGGCCAGCCCGGCAAAGACCCCGGTCGGAAACTGCTCCAGATAGGCACGGTAGAAGGCGGGGTTATGGGAATCTTTGATGGATTCCCAGTAGAGCGCCTCCTTATCGGCGGACGACGGCGGAGGCGCGGCGGTGGGCGCCGGGACCGACTCGGCGGCCTCGGTGCTGGCCGGCTCAAAGTAAAACTGGCCTTCGATGGGCGAGGTTGACAGCCAGGGCTGTTGCGCGCCGCCGGTCTTCTTTTTCACGGCGATGCCGACGTCGTTAAAGACTTCGAACACGGAGCGTCCCGGCTGGCGAATGGTTTCAGCCAGTGCCGCGGTGTAGGGGCTGTTGCCGCCGCTGCCGTCGGCGGCAACATTACCGGGCTGGGTCGCATAGCTGATCACGGTGCCGCTGGGCGCCTGCATCTGGGCCAGACCGCCCGAGACCGATCTCAGACCGCGACCGCCGAAGGGGTTGTTCCGGCAGGCGTCGAGCAGAATCATGTTCAGCCGGTTGCCCGCCTGCACCATTTCATCGAGCACGAAATTGACGTCCACCAGCTCGTATTTGACGTCGGCCTCGCTGGCCAGTTGGGCGGACACCGGCACCAGATAGTTGGTACCGGAAATCTGGAGTCCGTGGCCGGCATAATAGAACAGCCCGATCGCGCCGCCGCGCAACTGCTGGCCGAAGCTGCGAATCGCATTTTCGGTGCCGGCGCGGTCAAGGTCGATCAGGGCTTTGCCGCCAACCAGTTCGAAGCCCGCCCCGGTCAGGGCGGTGGCCACGGTGCGGGCATCGTTGGGCGGGTTGGTGAGCGGCGGCGCGTTGCGGTAGGCGCCGTTGCCGATCACCAGCGCGACCCGGCGTTCGGCCGGCACTGCGGCCGGTGGCGCGGTCGCTGCGGCGGTGGCCGGCATGATCTGAACCCCACGGGCGCTCTCGGCGGCGGCCGGTTGTCCCCCGGTCACCGCGGCCAGCGTGGCCAGCATCGTTCCCATGATCAATGCCCGCATGCCCTCGACCATCGCCCTTCGCTCCCCCCTTCGGATTTGCCCCATCATACCGGCTTTGTGGCTCACAGGGCAGCGGTTCACAGTGCAGTTGCTCCGTCTCCGCTCCCGGATCATTATAGGGCTGGCGTCATCCCGGAGGAGAGACCTGAAAGCCATGTTGCGACTGTCCATCGTCCTCATGCTGCTGGCGCTGACCGCGGCCCCCGCCCCGGCCCGCGCCGGGTCCGCCGAAGACGAAAACGACTCGTTCGCCACCGGCCTGGTCTTCGAACCCGAGACGGTGTACCGCAGCTTCCCGGTGGTCGGGACCTACCGCGCCTTTCTGCCGCCCGCCGTCGACCTCTCGGCGTTTTTGCCGCCGGTGGGGTCGCAAGGGGAACAGAGTTCCTGTGTCGCCTGGGCCACCAGCTACGGTCTGCGCGGCTACTATGAGAACCGGCGGCGTGGCGGCGTGGCGACCGCTCCGCTGTTCAGTCCGGCGTTCATTTACAATCAGATCAAGAGCCATAGCGCCGGTTGCGACGTCGGGACGTCGATTTCCGACGCTCTCAACCTGATGAAACAGGTGGGCACGGTTCCCTGGTCACGCTTTCCCTACGATCCCCATGACTGCTCGCGCCTGCCCGAACCCCGGCTTGCCGATGACGCGCGGCCGTTCAGGATTGCCGACTGGAAGCGTGTGGACAGTTCGCGGGTCGACGACATCAAAGGCCAGCTTTATGCCGGCAATCCGGTGGTGATCGGCATGGTGGTGAACCGGGCCTTTCATCGGTTGCGTGGTGATCAGGTGTTCGAAGACACCGATACGGACGGCAGCGGCCATGCCATGGTGGTGGTTGGCTACGACGACAACCGGGAGGCTTTCCGGTTGTTCAACTCGTGGGGCCGGAACTGGGGAGATCGCGGACTCGGCTGGGTCGATTACGGCACCTTCAGGGCGCGAACGCACGCGGCCTTTGTCATGCAGGTGGCAAACCGGCCGGTGTCGATGACTCCGGAGCCGGTGCCGGCTCCGGTTCCAACGCCGGCACCGACTCCGGCTCCTGCTGCTCCGGCGGCCGGGCTGTCCCGGATCAACGCCGTGCTGGCCGACGTTCCCTGCTCGGTACTAAAGGTCGAGCGTCAGGCCGGTGACCGCCTGACTGTGGATGGGGTGGTGGGCGAGGCTGCCGACCGGGACCGGCTGGCCCGCTGGCTGCGCCGGGAGGTGGGGGCAGGGGTGGGGCTTGATGTGGCGGTCATGCCCTGGCCCCAATGCGAGGTCCGGGGAACCTTTGCCCCGGCGCTGGAGCATCCCGCCGGGCTGACCGTGCATGTCCGTGCGTCATCGGCGGGGCGGCCGGTGCTGACGGGCGGGACCGCGCTGGTGCTCGACGTGACGATACCGTCGTTTCCGGCTTATCTTTACGTGATTTATCTTCAGGCCGGCGGGGATGCGGTCTTCCTGTATACGCCGGCCAGCACCCAGGGCCGGCCCCTGCGGCCGGACACCCGGCTGGCCATCGGCGATGGCAATGCCGGAACGCCCAGGCTGGCCATTGGCGCTCCCTATGGCGAGGAGATGATTCTTGCCGTCGCGGCGCCGATGCCGCTCACCTCGGAGGAGCCGGCCGTCACCATGACCGAGCGCGAGTTCCTGAGTCTGTTTCGCGCAGCCATGCTTGGCCACGGCAGCCGCGGCGTGATCAGAATACCGGATCACAGCGCAACGGCGGCGGCGGCTTACACGGTGCTGACGACGAAGCCTTAATCACGCACCTGAACGTCAGGTGCACCGGGCGACCGGCGCGGCTTCCCGATCGAATCCGCGCTCTTCGCACCGGGACTAGAAGCCTTCGCGCTCCATGCGCTTGCGCAGCAGCTTGCGCGTCCGCCGAACTGCTTCGGCTTTCTCACGCGCACGCTTCTCCGAGGGCTTTTCATAATTCCGGCGAAGTTTCATTTCCCGGAAAATACCCTCGCGCTGCATCTTCTTTTTCAGGGCGCGCAGGGCTTGATCGACGTTGTTGTCTCTAACCAGAACTTGCACGGTATATCGTCATCCCTCTGGCTGTGTCCCGGCACAGGCAACCGCTACCATGGCGACCGCCAGGCAGATGGTCTGTCTAACACAATCGGACGCCGGTTGAAAAGAGCCATGGAACGGGAGAGGTCGGGTCGGAACCGGATTTTGCCCGGGATGACGGGTCTTTTGATGCGTGGACGGTTGCCAGTGCCGCGATTATCGATCATGTAAAAGACCGTCATGGCCATTCTCAAGATTGCCCGTATGGGGCACCCGGTGTTGCGTCAGAACGCCCGACCGGTTTCCGATGCCGCACTGCCGGACCTCCGGCAGTTGATCGGCGATATGAGCGACACCATGCACGACGCGCCCGGCGTCGGGCTGGCGGCGCCGCAGGTGCTGGTCGACCTGCGGCTGATCCTCTATCGTGTTCCGGCCGACCGGGTCGGCGACGGCGACGTCGTGGTTCCCGATACCGTGCTGATCAATCCCGAGATCACCCCGTTGACCGACCATATGGTGTTGGGTTGGGAGGGGTGCCTGTCGGTGCCGGCGTTTCGCGGGCTGGTTCCGCGCCATACCCATATCGGCTATTGTGGCCTGAGGCCGGACGGCAGCCGGGTCGAAGGCGAGGCCACCGGCTTTCTGGCCCGGGTGATCCAGCATGAATGCGACCATCTCGACGGCTTCCTCTACATCGATCGCATGCACGACCTGAGGCTGCTGGTGCATGAGGACGAGGTCGACAGCTTCCGGTTCTCTGACTATATCGATTCGGACAATAACGCTTGAAAAGAAGCGGGGCACGGAATGGAAATCACCGAACTCAAGGATAAGCTGTTGACGGCGACCCTGTCGAACGTTCTGTTCGACGGCTGGACCGACCACGCGGTGCGGAGCGCCGCAGCGGGCATCGGCCTCGGGCCGGAGATGGTGCTGCATGCCTTTCCCGAGGGGGTTGCCGATGTGGCTGCCCACTTCTCGGACTGGGCAGATCGCGCTATGGTTGCAGCTTACGGCGCCGAGGATACCGTGGCGCTGGGCGTCAGCGCGCGGGTGGCGTTGGCGGTGCGTCTGCGGCTGGCGGCGCTGGAGGAGCACCGCGAGGCGGTACGCAGTTGGCTTGCCTGGCTGGCGCTGCCGGTTCATACGCCGCTGGCGGTGCGGCTTCTGTATCGGACGGTTGACGAAATCTGGCACACGGTGGGGGATCGGGCAACCGACTTCAGCTACTACACCAAGCGGGCGATGCTGGCCGGGGTCGTGAGCGCGACGGCGCTGCATTGGTTGGGTGACGAGTCGGAAGATCACGCGGCGAGCTGGGACTTTCTCGAACGCTCGCTCAAGGTGACCACCGGAGTCGGCCGGTCAATGGCCAAGACCGGCGAGCTGGCCCAGATGCTGGACCTGGCGCCGTCACCGGTTCGCTTTGCCCGACAGCTCCGTCGTCGCTTCGCCGGCCTGTGACCGGTGCGGGGGAGTCGGAAGGACGGCGAGGGGCCACTCGCTCCGGCCGACGAGCTGGTGACGGAACCATGTCACCTGACGCTTGGCATAATTGCGGGTGGCCTGTTGGGCCAGGGCTGCGGCGGTGGGCAGGTCGAATTCGCCGGCCAGGTGGCGGCGCAACTCGGGCACCCCCAATGCCTTGAGCGCGGGCCGGTCGGGCGGCAGGCCGAGGGCGTCGAGCCGGCGCACCTCGTCGAGGGCGCCGGCCGCGACCATGGCCAGGAACCGGCCGTTACAGGCGTCGTAAAGGGCTGGTCGCGGCGGATCCAGCACGAGTACGGAAAACTCCAGGCCGGGTGGCGACTGTCCGGCGGTCCGGCGGTGCCAGTCGGCCAGCGGTCGGCCGGTGGCGTCCAGCACTTCCCACGCCCGCACCAGCCGCTGGCGGTCCCCGGGACGTAGCTGTTCGGCGCCTGAGGGGTCGCGTCGGGCGAGTTCGGCATGAAACCGGGCCGCTCCCACCGCTTCGAGCCGTGCCCGCGCCGCGGCGCGAATCCCGGCGGGAATCTCGGGAATCTCGGCCAGGCCGGCCATCAATGCGCGCAGATACAGGCCGGTGCCGCCGACCACGATGGGCAGCCGGCCGGCGGCCTGGACGGCGGCGATGGCCGCCAGGGTCAGGGTCCGCCAACGGGCCACCGAACAGGGTTCGGCCGCCGGCAGCACCCCGTAAAGCCGGTGCGGCGCCGCAGCCAGCGCCGTCGGGTCGGGCCGGGCGGTCAGTATCGCCAGGTCACGGTAAACCTGCATGCTGTCGGCGTTGATGATCTCTCCGTCCAGCCGGCGGGCCAGGTCCAGGGCCAGGCCGGACTTGCCCGAAGCGGTGGGGCCGGCAATCACCAGGACCGCGCCCGATCGCCTGTCCGGGGCGGTGACGGCGGCCAGGGCGGCCACGGCGGCCACGGACGACAGGGACGCGGTGGACGACAGGGAAGTCATGGACAAATCCTCGCCCGGCGCCCCATAACGATTTGCCGCTCCCGTCGCCCCCGTGTTCCCGGATACCGTCCCATGGATGCCGTTCTGACCCTGATCGCCGCGCCCGACGCCGAACTTCAGTGTACCACGGTTGACCAGGTGAGGGAGGCGCTCTCGGCGCTGGGGGCGGAATGCGGTGCGGTGGACTGGCTGGCGCCGGCCCGGGCCTGCGACCTGCCGTTCGACGGTATCGTCCCCGATCAGGCCGACGCCGCGGCCCGACTGGTGCTGCGGGCAGCCCAGGTGGATGTCATTGCGCAACCGAAAGGGGATCGCAAGAAGCGGCTGCTGGTTGCCGACATGGAATCGACGATCATCCGTCAGGAAATGCTCGACGAACTGGGGGCGCTGGTCGGCCTCGGCGCCCGCATTGCCGGAATTACCCGGCAGGCGATGAATGGCGAGCTGGACTTTAAGAGTGCCTTGCGGGAGCGGGTGGCGTTGCTGGCGGGGCTGCCCGAATCGGCGGTGGTGCAGGCCAGTGACGGGATGGAACTGATGCCCGGCGCGCGGGCGCTGGTGCAGACCATGCGCGCCTCGGGCGCCTGGTGCATCCTGGTCTCGGGCGGCTTTCGCGTCTTTACCCGACGGGTGGCGGCTGCGGTCGGTTTTCACGAGGAGCGGGGCAACGAACTGGAGGTGCTCGATGGCCGGCTCACCGGCCGGACGCTGGAACCGGTCCTTGACCGCGACAGCAAGGTCGCGGCGCTGATGAGTACCGCCGGTGCCCGCCGGATTCCGATTCGCGCCGTTCTGGCGGTCGGGGATGGCGCCAACGATTTGCCGATGCTGGAAATTGCCGGCCTGGGGGTGGCGTTCCATGCCAAGCCCAGCGTCGCCGCCGCGGCCCGGACCCGGCTTGACCATGCCGACCTGACCGGTCTGCTCTACGCCCAGGGCTACCACCAGGCCGAGATCGTCGGATCCGCCTGAGTGCCGCTTCTTCGCTGACCGGCGAAAACGAAAAAAGTCCCGGTTCCCAAGGTCCCGCGCTTCCAGGCGCCGGGTTTGGGACAGCGGTGCGCCGTCATCCCTTTGTTACCGGATATTCGTGATGCCCCAACGCGCCCGGACCGTGCTCCGGGCGAGGACTTGCCGTATCCCGCCCGACCTTTTTCCGCCAACCCTGTTGAACACTGCATACAATCGTGTGCATAGTTCGCGCCGGGCGAACATCCCGAACCGGTCTTGCCCCAGGACGATCAAGCCCAGGACGATCAGACCCTGGAGTGATCTGCCGGCGATCGGTTGGCGCGGTGAAAATCAGGCTCGTGGATACCGGAAGGCTTCATGAACGATCCGGACAACGCCAATCCTAACGAGACCCCGACCGGCCTGGTGCGGGTCGGCAGAGTGCTGACGATCAATGGCCGGACCGTGACGGTTCGCCTGGAGCCGGCGGCGTGGCAGGCATTTGACGAGGTTTGTCAACGGCAGGGCCGAACCGCCGACGAACTGGGGGCGGTGATCGACCGTCAAAGGGGCAAGGCGGCGCTGGCCTTGTCAATTCGTGACTTTCTCACCCGCTACTTCCGGGAGGCGGCGGATCGCGACCGGCCGCAACGCGGGCTGGCCGAAGCCGAAGGCGAAAGCCCGGCGCTCAGCCCGCTGTTGTCGCGTGCGCTCGACAGCATCGGCCCGCCGCGCAAGCGTTAGGGTAAGTAACAGCTTGGTTTTTCAGGGCTCTGCCCTGCACCCGCAAGGAGGCTCGCCTCCTTGACCTCATTCACGTCATGGGTTCAAAGGGCCGACCGGCCCTTTGCGGGTGTGGGCGTGTCCCCTTATGGAGTGCTGCTTCCGCGCTCAGAGCAACCCATATTTGCCGTCCTGCCAACGTTGCCATTCAGTGGTGAGCAGGGCGATGTGTTCGGCTTCCTCGGCGGCCAGTTCGCGGTAAAGCTGGCGTTCCACGGTACCATCGGGAGCGGCACGGCCGCGGTCGGCAAAGAAGGTCTGGGCCTTCTGTTCGAAGGCGATGGCGATGCGGAACAGGTTGGCCGGATCCTCGGGGTGGTGGTCGATGCCGGCGAACACCGCGGCCCGGACCAACTGGAACTCGTTCGACGGGGCCGGGACCTGGGTGTGATAGCGTCGGCACAGGGTATCCATGTGCTCCTGCTCCATGTCGGCAAGCTTGCCGAACAGGGTCCGCAACTCAGGCTCGGCCGCATCCTGGGCCGCGCGCCGATAGAACGCCTGACCGCCGAGTTCAATTTCGAAGGCAGCACGAACCGCTGCCAGCGCCGCGGTCTCCTCGAGGCGGCGGGCGCCGGGCTCTTCGATCACCTCCAACCGGCCGCCGCATTGGGGGCAGCCGCCGTAGGGGAAGGCGAAGCCCTCGCTGACCTTGGCGCAGGCGGTGCAGCGCCAGGTCAGGGCAGCACCGGCGCAGCAGACATAAGCCTCGCCGCCTTCGATCGGCCGGTGGCACTTGGGACAATGGGCGATAGTTTCTCCTCCGAGGGTTCCGGTGGCCGCCGGTCCGGCATCGGCGGTGTCGGCGGCACCCGGGGCCAGCGGCACCGGCGGTACGAAGCCCGCCACATGGTCGGCGGTGACCGGCCAGGGCCTGCCGGTGGTCAGGTAGGCGCCGATCGCCCGGGCGGCGCGACGGCCGGCGCCCATGGCCAGAATCACCGTGGCGCCGCCGGTGACGATGTCGCCGCCGGCAAATACCCCGGGCAGGTTGGTGGCCTGGGTTTGCTCGCTGGCCAGGATGTGGCCCCATTTGTTGAGGGCCAGCCCGGGGGTCGATTGGGGCACGATCGGGTTGGCGTTGGTGCCGAGGGCATAGATCACGGTGTCGCAGGGCAGTTCGACAAACTCGCCCTGGGGAATCGGCTTGCGCCGGCCCCGCTCGTCGGGCTCTCCCAGCGCCATCTTTTCCAGGCGGATGTGGCGGACGTCGCCATTGTCTTCGACCGCGATTTCCACCGGGGCATGCAGGAAGAAGAACTCGATGCCTTCTTCCTTGGCGTGGCGCAACTCCTCGACCCGGGCCGGGGCCTCGGCCTCGGAGCGGCGATAGACGCACCGCACGGTGGGTGCACCCAGGCGTTTGGCCACCCGCAGGCAATCCATGGCGGTGTTGCCGGCGCCGATCACCACCACGCTTTGGCCCAGGCTGATCGGCGTGTCGAGGTAGGGGAACCGGTCGCCGCCCATCAGGTTGACCCGGGTCAGGAACTCGTTGGCCGAATAGACCTGACCCGCGAATTCGCCGGGAATGCCCAGAAACGACGGCGCGCCGGCCCCGGCGGCAATGAACACCGCGTCGAAGCCCCGCTGTTCCATCAACTGCGGCACGGTGAAGGTCTTGCCGATCACCTTGTTGGTCTCAAACCGGACACCCATTTCGGTCAGGCGCCGGATCTCACGGTCGATGATGTCCCGGGGCAGGCGGAAGGCCGGGATGCCGTACTGGAGCACCCCGCCCAGCACATGCAGCGCCTCGAACACCGTTACGGTGGCGCCAAAGCGCACCAGATCGGCGGCGGCGGCAAGGCCGGCCGGCCCCGAGCCGACGATGGCCACCGTGCCCAGTGGGCGGGCGAACCGCAGCGGGGTTGGGGCCGGCGGCCGGGCATGGTCGCCGACGAATCGCTCCAGGCGGCCGATGGCCACCGGCTCCATCTTGCGGGCGATCACGCACTGGCTCTCGCACTGGCTTTCCTGGGGGCAGACCCGGCCGCAGATCGACGGGAAGACGCTGGTGCGGTAGATCGCTGCCAGCGCGCCGTCAAGGTCGCGGATCAACAGGTGCCGGATGAAGGCGGGAATGTCCACCGCCACCGGGCAGCCGGAAATGCAGGTCGGCCTCGCGCATTGGATGCAGCGTTCGGCCTCCCGATAGGCATCCGCCAGGGAATAACCGAGATTGACTTCCTTGAAATTCTTGGCGCGTTCGGCCGGTGCACGTTCCGGCATCGGGACCTGATGGGGCGACAGCTCGGCCAGCTTCTTGTAACCCCGCCGGCCTTCCTTGAACAGTTGCTTTTCCAGGTTGCAGATGTGGGCAAAGTGCTGGTTCGCTTCGGATTCCTGGCCTTTGAACCGCTTTTGCCGGGCGTGGAGTTCCTTGAAATCGACCAGATGGCCGTCGAAATCGGGGCCGTCGACGCAGGCGAACTTTACTTCGTTGCCCACCGTGACCCGGCAGGAGCCGCACATGCCGGTCCCGTCCACCATAATCGTATTGAGAGAGACGATGGTGCTGACCCCAAACGGGCGGGTGGTCTCGGTGCAGGCGTGCATCATCGGCAGCGGTCCGATGGCCACCACCAGATCGGGTTTTTCGCGGACGAGCAGATCGTGCAGCGCCGCCGTGACGAAACCGGCACGGCCGTAGCTGCCGTCATCGGTGCAGACCACCAGATCGTCGGCCCAGGCGCCCAGCCGGTCTTCCCAGAACACCAGATCCCGGGACCGGAAGCCCATGATCGCGGTGGTGCGGTTGCCGGCCTCCTTGAAAGCGCGCAACTGGGGATAAACCGGCGCCACCCCCAGCCCGCCGCCGACCAGCACCACATGGCCAAGTCTGTCGATGTGTTGCGGTTGACCCAGCGGTCCCACGAAGTCGTGGAAGGTATCGCCAGCCTGATAGGCGTCCCGCATCTGGCGGGTGGTCTTGCCCAGGGCCTGGACCACGATGGTCACGGTACCACGGTTGGCGTCGAAATCGGCGATGGTCAGCGGAATGCGCTCGCTGCCATCATAAAGCCGCAGCATGATGAACTGGCCGGGCCGGGCCGCCTGGGCCACGTCGGGGGCCTGGACATCCCAGAGAAAGGACGTGTCGGAAAACGTCTCACGGCGAAGGATGTGATACATGACGGGCTTGGCCATTGCTGAAATCGACTGCACGATGCGCGGTCTTTAATCAAATCCGCCCGCTCACGCCAACGACAAATGCGGTGCGGCCGGGACGTCGCCGACCAAAGCAATCGTCGTGCCAGCGGTTCGGGGTCTGGCAACCGGCAACCGGGTCCCTTCGGTGGCCCGCCCGGCGGCGCAGACACCGCCAGGGCAATCGCCCGCCGAAACCATAACCCGTGCTCCTGCCTCGACCCAGTGGCGAAGGCAGAGCGGTACGGCATCGGTGGCACCGGGCCGATCAGCCGCGACCGTTGGCCGTGGCCTGCTTCGGCGATGACCGGTTCACGGCCTCCAGGAGGATCGAGACCCGACGGTTCCAGGTGTGCCGGCGGCGGTAGATGTGGCGGGCGGCGGTGGTGACCGCGTCCAGGTCGGTGTCGTGGAGCATGGTCTCCACCGTGTCCCGGACCCGGCGATAGCCCTTCTCGAAAAAGAACATGTCCCGGCCGTTCCTGAAATCGCCGGCCACCAGGGCCGAAGCGTCGGTCACCACCGCGGCGCCGCTGGCCACTCCGTACCACAGGCGTTCGTGGGCGCCATCGGGGCGGACGGCGATGGTGTTGCACAGAATCTTTGACTGGCGGAGCAGAGCCAGGCATTCGGTGGTGGTTTGGGCGCCGAGGCGGACCAGGGTTTCCGGTCGCCAGTCGAAATAATCGTCACTGATCACCCCGGCGATGTGAACCGGCAGGCCGTCGAGCTGGCGGAGAATGCGGTAGCGGGTCTCGCGTTCGACCCAGATCGTGAGTTCACCCACCAGTCGGGCCAGGGTCTCTGCGGTGAAAGCCTGACGCCAGTCCACCGACAGGTCCCGGCAACTGTCCTTGAAGGCGATATAGGGCTCCCGGTTGTCGTCGATGATGCGGTCGAGGGTGGTATCGATCAATCGCAGCACCAGCGGGTCGGTGGCGCCGAAGCTTGCCAGAAAGTCCCGGCGGCTCGGACGCGACCGGAAGTGGGCCATCAGCAGAATCGGAATCGGCCGGTCCCGGCTGGCCGGCCACCCGGCATCGGGCTCGGGGCCGGCGTGGGGAAAGAACACATGCCGGCAGCCGACGCCCATGTCCTCCAGATATTCCCGATGATTTCGGTCCGAATAGCCGATCACCGAAGACGCCGTCATCGACAGCACGTCCTCGTGCATGACATAGGGAGCGTCGGTGAAGACGTTGAAGATTGGAATTTGCCGTAGCCCGTCCAGGGTGTTCAGCCGCCGCCGGTTCATCATGTCGACGATGAACAGGTGGGGATTGCGCTGCACCTGCTGGACGACATCCTTGGCGAAGGCCTGTGCCTGATCGTCCATTCGGCTCGAGTTGATCACATATTTTCGAACCCGGAGGCCCCTGGCGGTCAGGGCAGCCGCAATTTCCGTCATCATCTCGTAGCAAAAGCCCCACGGGAGCTGATTGGTGACGACCAGGCAATCGTAAGGGGGCATGGCTGGACTCGGGCTGGTTCGGGGCCTTGCCCCTGGACCCCACCAAAGGCCGGCGGCCTTTGGAAACCGGGGACTTCAGGCGGGTTCGAGAAGGATCATTCGGCAGACAGGGTATGGGCCAGGGTGACCGGGATTTCCAGGCGATGCAGCATTTCCTTGGGCACGACCTGCCAGAAACGCCCGCGCACCCGCTGCCACTCGTTGAGTAACTGGGCCGCGAAGCGGCTTTGGGTTTGGGTGACGTGCGCTTCGATCAGACCGCGGAGCCGATGTTCCCAGGACGGAACCTCAATGCGCTGGAAGATCACCGACTCGGGGTTGACACAACTCGGGAAGGTTCCGGCTTCGTCATAGACGAAAGCCATCCCGCCGGTCATGCCCGCCGCGAAGTTGTCCTTGACCGGGCCGAGGATCACCGCGATGCCGCCGGTCATGTACTCGCAACCGTTGGAGCCGCAGCCCTCCACCACCGCGTTGGCCCCGGAGTTGCGCACCGCGAACCGCTCTCCGGCCTGACCCGCGGCGAACAGGGTGCCGGCGGTGGCGCCGTAGAGCACGGTGTTGCCGATGATGGTGTTGTCGTTGGTCTTGAGCGGGCTGGAGGTGGGTGGCCGGACCACGATCACGCCGCCGGACAGGCCCTTGCCGACATAGTCGTTGGCGTCGCCGAAAACCTCCAGGATCAGCCCCTGGACCGCGAAGGCCCCCAGCGACTGGCCGGCCGAGCCGCGCAGGCGCACCGTCAGGTGGCCGGCTTGCAGCCCGGTCATGCCGAACTTGCGGGTGATCCGCGACGACAACCGGGTTCCGATCGCCCGTTGGGTGTTGCGGATGTTGTAGGCCAGTTGCATCTTTTCCCCGACCTCGAACAGCGGCCGGGCGTCCTGGATCATCCGGGCATCCAGGCTGTCCGGGACTTCGTTACGGCCGACCACGGTGCAGAAGCGGCGGCTGTCGCCGGCGTCCACCTGGGCCAGCAGCGGGTTGAGGTCGAGGTCGTCCAGATGCGCGCCGCCGCGGTTGACCTGATGCAGCAGATCGGTGCGGCCGATCACCTCCGCCAGGGTGCGAAAGCCGAGACCGGCCAGGATTTCCCGGACCTCTTCGGCCAGGAAGCTGAACAGGTTGACCACCTTCTCGGGGGTGCCGCGGAATTTTCGCCGCAGGTCTTCGCTCTGGGTGCAGACGCCCACCGGGCAGGTGTTGCTGTGGCATTGGCGGACCATCAGGCAGCCCAGGGCGATCAGCGAGGCGGTGCCGATGCCGAATTCCTCGGCGCCCAGCATCGCCGCCATTACGATGTCGCGTCCGGTCTTGAGCCCGCCGTCGGTGCGCAGCCGCACCCGGTGACGCAACCGGTTGAGGGTCAGGACCTGATGAGCCTCGGACAGGCCCATCTCCCAGGGGATGCCGGCAAACTTGATGGAGGTTTGCGGACTGGCCCCGGTCCCGCCCGAGTGGCCCGAGATCAGGATCACGTCGGCCTTGGCCTTGGCCACCCCGGCGGCGATGGTGCCGATGCCCGAGCGCGCCACCAGCTTGACGCACACGCTGGCGTCGGGGTTGATCTGTTTCAGGTCATAGATGAGCTGCGCCAGATCCTCGATGGAATAAATGTCGTGGTGGGGTGGCGGACTGATCAGCGTCACCCCCGGGGTGGCGTGGCGCAGCCGCGCGATCATCGCGGTGACCTTGAAGCCGGGCAACTGGCCGCCTTCACCGGGCTTGGCCCCCTGGGCCACCTTGATTTCGATCTCCCGGCACTGATTCAGGTATTCGGCGGTGACACCGAACCGGCCCGAGGCCACCTGTTTGATTGCCGAGTTCCAGTTGTCGCCGTGGCGGTCGGGCGTGAACCGGACCGGGTCCTCGCCGCCTTCGCCGCTGTCGGACCGGGCGCCGATCCGGTTCATGGCCACGTTGAGGGTGCCGTGTGCCTCGGGAGAGAGCGCGCCCAGGGACATGGCCGGGGTGATCATCCGCCGGCGGATTTCCGTGATCGACTCCACCTCGTCCAGCAACACCGGCGCCCGGTGGGAGCGAAAATCCAGCAGGTCGCGCAGATGCAGCGGCGGCCGGCCATGGACCGCCTCGCTGAAGCGCTTGTACAGCGCATAGTTGTCGGTGGCCACGGCCTGTTGCAGCATATGAATGTGAGCGCCGTCCCAGCCGTGGCGCTCGCCCCCCTGGCGCGCCTTGTAAAAGCCGCCGATGGGCAGGGTCGTAACCTCGCTGTCGTAGGCAAGGGTGTGCTGGTCGAGCACGCTCTTCTGGATGCCGGCCAGACCGATCCCCGAGATGCGGCTGGTCATGCCCGGGAAATGCTCGGCGACCAACGCCCGGGAGAGGCCGACCGCTTCGAAGTTGCAGCCGCCGCGGTAGGGACTGATGATCGAGATGCCCATCTTGGACATGATCTTGAGCAATCCGTCGTCCACCGCTTTCCGGTAGCGGCCGAGGCAGGTTTCGAGGCTGAGGTCACCGAACAGGCCGCGGCGGTGGCGATCGGCGATGGCCTCCTGGGCCAGCGTCGCGTTGACCGTGGTTGCGCCCACCCCGATCAGCACCGCGAAGTAATGAACGTCGAGGCATTCGGCGGAACGGACGTTCAAAGAGGTGAAGGTGCGCAGATGGCGTTGCACCAGATGGGTGTGAACGGCCCCGGTGGCCAGGATCATGGGAACGATGGCCCGGTCGGGTCCGCTGGCCTCGTCGGTCAGGATCAGGTGGGTGGCGCCGCCGCGGACGGCGTCCTCGGCGTCATGGCGGATGCGCCGCAGCGCGTTGTGCAGCAGATCGGGATCAACCGGGCTGTCGGCGTCGCGGCCGATGGCCATGGTGCAGTCGACCTCGGCGGCGGTGTCGCCCATGTGGCTGCGCATGGCCCGGAACTCGGCGGTGGACAGCACCGGGCTTTCCAGCAGCAGCAGCCGGGTCTGACTCTCATCCTCGTCCAGAATGTTGCCGAGATTGCCGAGCCGGGTCTTCAAGGTCATGACCTGGCGTTCGCGCAGGGAGTCGATCGGCGGGTTGGTGACCTGGCTGAAGTTCTGCCGGAAGAAGTGGTGCAGGCCACGGTAGCGGTCGGACAGCACCGCGATCGGGGTATCGTCCCCCATCGAACCCACCGCTTCCTTGGCGTCCTCGACCATCGGGTGGAGAATCATCTCCAGGTCCTCGATGGTGAGGCCGTGGGCCAACTGGCGGCGCCGCAACTGCCCGGCGGTCAGTTCGGCCGGTTCGGCCCGGGCCGAGGCCCGGCGGACCAGGGTGTCGAGTTCGATGGTGTTGCGCATCCACCGTTGGAACGGCTGGCGGCGGGTCAACTGATCCTTCAAGGCGGCGTCGTGGTAAAGCCGGCCCTCGTGAAGGTCCACGGCGATCATCTGGCCGGGGCCGAGCCGGCCCTTCTCCTGGACCGTCGACTCGTCGATCTTGACCATGCCGGTTTCGGAGCCCGCGATCACCAGCCCGTCGCCGGTGACCACGTAGCGCATCGGCCTCAGCCCGTTGCGGTCCATGCCCCCCAGCACCCAGCGGCCATCGGTGGCGGCGATGGCCGCCGGGCCGTCCCAGGGCTCGATCACCGAGTTGCAGTAAGAAATCAACGCCCGGTGCGCCGCAGATTGATAGTCCTGGTTCGACATGGCCGGCGGGATCAGCATGGTCTTGACCATCGGCGCCGGGCGGCCGGCGCGCACCAGCACCTCGAAGACCGCATCAAGGGCGCCCGAGTCCGAGGTCCCCGAGGGGATCACCGGCTTGAGGTCATCGAGATGGGGGCCAAAGACCGGATGGTGCAGTCGGGTCTCGTGGGCCTTCATCCAGTTGATGTTGCCCTTGAGCGTGTTGATCTCGCCGTTGTGGGCGAGCATGCGGAAGGGCTGGGCCAGCGGCCAGGTCGGAAAGGTATTGGTCGAATAGCGTTGATGGTAAATGGCAAAGGCCGAAACGAAGCGCGAGTCCATCAGGTCCGGGTAGAACACGGAAAGCTGTTCCGCCAGAAACATACCCTTGTAGACGATTGAGCGCGCCGAGAGCGTGCATATGTAGAAGTCGTTGATGGCCGCGGCCAGCACCGCATTCGAAATGCGGCGGCGGATGAGGTAGAGATCGGTCTCGAACTGGTCGGCGGCGCCGCCCTTGCTGTTGCCGACGATGATCTGTTCGATCTCGGGGCGGGTGGCGTGGCCTTTTTCACCGATCACCTCGACATTGATCGGTACCTGGCGCCAGCCATAGATTTTATAACCGAAGCCGAGAATTTCGGTTTCGACGATACAGCGGCAGGTTTCCTGGGCGTCCAGGCTGAGGCGAGGCAGGAAAATCTGCCCCACCGCCAGCGCGCCGTCGGGCGGGGCGTGGCCGATCATCCGAAGGTGGTCGCGGAAGAATTCCTGGGGGACCTGAATGTGGATGCCGGCGCCGTCTCCGGTCTTGCCGTCGGCATCCACCGCGCCCCGGTGCCACACCGATTGCAGGGCCTCGATCCCCTTCAGCACCACGTCCCGGCGCGGCTTGCCGTCAATGGCGGCGATGAAACCGACGCCGCAGGCATCGTGCTCGTCGGCGGGATCGTAAGCATGGGCCGCGCGCAGGCGTTCGAGGTTGGCGCGGTACTCGGTGACGAAACGGGTGCCGGTCATGATGGAGAGTCCTTCGTGCGTGTTTTCAGCCAACGGTGACCAGGGGCGTTGCCCCCCACCAAGGGGTTCCCCCTGGAACCCTTTACCGTTTCTGGAGCCAGGCATGGATGCCGGCGGCGGCGTCGCGGCCGTCACGGATTGCCCACACCACCAGACTGGCGCCGCGGACAATGTCGCCGGCGGCGAACACCCCCTCCAGGCTGGTCATCAGGCTGTGCGGCTGGGTGACCACCGTTCCCCAGCGGGTGACGTGAAGGTCGGGCGCATCGAACAGTTGGGCCACCGGCTCCGGATCGAAACCCAGCGCCTTGATGGCGAGGTCACACTCCACCTGGAACGACGAGCCTTCGAGCATCTGCGGGGTCTGGCGGCCGGTCGCGTCGGCGACCCCGAGATGGATGCGGTGGGCGCGGATGGCCCGGACCCGGCCGAGGCCGTCGGGCCGGTCGCCGACGAAGGCTTCGGGAGCGGCCTGCCAGAGGAATTCGACGCCTTCCTCCTCGGCGTGGCTGACCTCGCGCTGGGAGCCTGGCATGTTGGCACGATCACGGCGATAAAGGCATTTGACCGAGTGCGCGCCCTGACGGATCGCGGTGCGCACGCAGTCCATGGCGGTGTCGCCGCCGCCGACCACCACCACCTTACGGCCCCGGGCGTCCAGCGTGCCGTCGTCAAAGCCCGCCACCGCGTCTCCCAGGTCCTTGCGGTTGCTGGCGATCAGGTAGTCGAGGGCCGGTACGATGCCCTCAAGGCCGCAACCCGGGACCTGGAGATCACGGGGCCGGTAGACGCCGGTGGCGATCAGCACCGCGTCGTGGCGCGTCCGCAGGGTCGCCAGGGTGGCGTCGCGCCCGACCTCGAAGCCGGGATGAAACTCGACCCCGGCATCGGCCAGCAACGCCACCCGCCGCGCCACCACGGTCTTTTCCAGCTTGAAGCCGGGGATGCCGTAGATCATCAGGCCGCCGAAGCGGTCATGGCGATCGTAAAGGTGTACCTGATAACCTTGTCGGCGGAGCTGTTGGGCGGCGGCCAGACCCGCCGGACCGCCGCCGACGATGCCCACCGACTGCGGCCGTTCGGTGGTCGGTTGGGGAGCGCGGACCCAGCCACGCTCCCAGGCAGTGTCGGCGATGGTGCGTTCGATCTGCCCGATGGTAACGGCGCCGTGGGTCGATTGTTCGATGACGCAATAGCCCTCACACAACCGGTCCTGGGGGCAGATGCGACCGCAGATTTCCGGGAAGGTGTTGGTGGCGGAGGAAATCTCGTAGGCTTCCTCCAACCGGTCTTCGGCGACCAGCTTCAGCCAGTCGGGAATGTTGTTGGAGAGTGGACAGTGCAGTTGACAGTAGGGGATGCCACACTGTGAGCAGCGTCCGGACTGTTCAACGGCATGGCCAGGCTCGAACCGACTGTAAATTTCGAGGAAGTCCTGGCGCCGGAGCACGGCCTCGCGTTTTTCCGGCATCCGCCGGCCGGTATTCGGAAACCTCAGCATTTTCGGTGCCATTCTCGACGCTCCCGCGCTGCCAAACGTCAACAATACGGACATGATCCGCGTCGCTCCCGGAGCCGCTCCAATCGGGCGCGGTCGGACAGATCGCGATCAACCCGCGATCATGGCGCCGTTATAGCGGAACCGGCACAAAGGCGCGAGCCGAAAATCCGTTATAAGGTCAGCAGTGCTGCCTAATGTCGAAGGTACAGTCGAAGGGTACAGAGGAGGATGTGGTTCGCTCCTCAGGGAAATCGGTCATTCGAGAAATAATGGTTCCGAAATGAGACGGTTATCCAGTCGGACCGTTCCGGTGCGGCCCGCGCCCGACACCAATTCGGTAGCGATAAAATGAAGAAATTTCTACCTTTAATCATTGAAGTGTAACGCAGTGTGACGTTACATTTCCAACTATGTTGTTTTGGTAATCGGGGGCGGGGGTGGCGGCCGCAAACGCAGAGGTAGGCGCTCCGGCGTGGCGTTCCTTAATGGCGGAGTTGGAGGCGTGGGCGGCGGCGGGGCTGACGGCTACGCTGTGGTGGCGTGACGATGACGCGACCGAGCCCAATCATGCGCTGTGGAGATTGCGGCGCATTAGCGAAGCCGCCCGGGTTCCGGTGACGCTGGGGGTCATTCCGGCAGCGGCGAGGCCGGCTTTGGTGGGAATGGTCGAGTCCTGGATGGAGGTGACCCCGGTTCAACATGGCTTCAGCCACACCAACCATGCGCGTTCCGGCGCCGGTCAGGCCGAATTTACCGCCAATCGGCCGCTGGCCGAGATGGTTGCCGAACTTCGGGCCGGCGACCGGATCATGAAGGAATTGTTTGGCGCCCGGGCGCTGCCGGTGCTGGTGCCGCCGTGGAACCGCATTCCGGCGACCCTGGCGGCGATCCTCGACGACCAGGGGTTCATCGGCCTGTCCACTCATTCGGCCAGAGACCTTGCGACCAACCGGACCTGGTGCCGGCGGTGGGTTCGTGCCACGGCCTCCCGGGCGCTGAACTCGCTTTCAGAGCGCCGGTGGGAGGGTGGCGAGACTGCGGTGCGCCGGGCGGTGGTGACCGTCGGTGCCACCATCGACGTGATGGACTGGCGTTCGGGCCGGTTTCTGGGCGAGCGTCGGGTTCTGGAGCATGCGGTCCATCACCTGCGCTGGCGTCGGCTCCGCCAGGCCGGGTGTGGCCTGCCCACCGGACTGCTGACCCATCATGGCGCCATGGATGAGGACTCGTGGGACTTCGTTGAGCGGTTCGCCGCCGTCGCCACCTCCCATCCGGCGGCTCGGTGGCTGACCGGCCCCGAGGTTTTTCTTCCGGTAGGCGCAAGCAGTGCGCTTCGCGCACCCCATGGGGGGGTCCGGTACCGGCTTCCCGGAAGCCAGGTCACGTTGAAGCCCGGCACCGTCGAGCCGTAGACGGACGGGTCAGATCTGACTACGCTGATTTCAGGCGTGCCGGATCCGGTCACCGCCGGTGTCGCCGGCCGATTCGGCACGCCCTGGATGGTTATCGGCGAAAAGGAAGGGCTTTTTGCTGATGATCCAACTATACCCTTTCATAGACAATCATGGTCTGATATACGCTTGGCATGAAGTTATCCGAGTGGGCCAAACGGCAGGGGATCACGTACAAGACGGCATGGCGCTGGT
>Ga0302319_10002953_pt1 | contig 36054 bp, 30 predicted proteins | sample Bog_T0_2_FD_203319 | JGI IMG/M metagenome (GOLD analysis project Ga0302319, IMG submission 203319) | Peat permafrost microbial communities from Stordalen Mire near Abisko, Sweden - Bog_T0_2 | ecosystem: Environmental > Terrestrial > Soil > Wetlands > Peat | place: Sweden: Abisko, Stordalen Mire...
CATATAGTTAAGCTCTCGCAATTTCTTCAATGGCCGATTTTAAACTGATCCTGAACATATGTTGTTTATACTCGCTGGATCGAGTGTCATAGATGGTCGTGGTCAAATGCTCCAGGGCTTCTTTGCCTAAAATTGGCGAAGATACGCTTTTATTCAAAAATTCTTCTAAAACAGGGTCTCTTTGGGCAAAGGCAACACCGTTATTGATCCCTATTCTGGTATTATACCATTTTTGGGCTTTGATTTCAGTTTTTACGCATATCGCTAATAACGGGATATCAACATGTATCGTTTTTTTGACCCTACGGTAGGCACTTCGTGCTCCTGCTTGAGTTTTAAGGCTTACGTGGGTAAATAATTTCTCTGATCGGGCAGCATTCTTAAAGAAATCCTCAGCCGCAATGATATCTTCTTTGCCGTCAGCCCCTAGAAAATGCATTTTAGCATCCAGGGCGATCATCACCGCTCCCATTTCCGTCCAGGTGTAGCGGCAGGTCAGGTTTCCGCCAACAGTGGCCATGTTACGGATAGGATTGGTTGAAATATTTTTGCAAACAAGATGCAGGATCTTTAAATGGCCATCAGGTAAAGGGCTATCTAAAAGATCATTGATCCGGGTCATGGCCTTGATCGTCAGAGTGTCTCCTTGGAGACTAACGCCTTTGAGCTCGTCAACCTTGGCCAAACTTAAAATATTACGGGCGGTTTTGGTCCCCTTGGTCTTCAATAATTTCATGCTGTTAAGCAAAAAAGTGCCGCCAGCCAAAACCTTGGAATCCTCTAATTCCTTATACAGTTTGGCCGCTTCAAGCGAGGTTTTAGGCAAATGCAGCGTTAGCGGATTAAGTAACATGAAGCACCTAGATTTATTAGCGTTGCGAAATCCGCCGAAGCCTTGGCGAAGGCGGATAGTTTTAAGTATATCAAAATTGCCATTTTAGGCCAAGCTGATACTCTCCGGTAAACGGCTGTGTGGGGTCATCGCTTCAACGGATGTTATTTTAATGTGAGCCAAATGAAAATTAGCATCTTCCGGGCCGGCAAAATATTGCCTGAGCATGGGAACATTCTCGAAAACTAGCTGTTTTTGGGATATTTCAGTGGATATCTTCGCCGTACCTGTGACCCGGCAATACCACATTTTGCGGTCTACGAAACATATCTCTACTTTAGGGTTAGCCTTGATCTGCTCTATAGTTCTGGACCTTCCCAGCATGGCCAACAACAGGTCCCCTTCTTCGGTTAAATAAGGCATCATGGGACGAACACGAGGCTGATCCCCCTCTGTTGTCGCAAAAAACCCAAATCCGGCATCGCTGATAATATCAAGAGCTTGTTCTTTGGTTAAAGAATCCATTATTCCCTCCATTTGATACAATTAATTGCCCTGTGTTTACAAATATAATGCACGAAATAATATCATGCCTATACGGCAACATCAATGAATTTCTGAAGAGATAGGGGTTATTTAAACGGTGTCCATCTGGGCATATTGCTTTAATAATTCATTGGCGGGGGCAAGAAACTCATGTCCATATAAATACTCAACAAAGCAGTCGATCCCTGGTTTTTGACTGATCTTATCTATAATGACAGTCCTTTCATGGGTCTGTTTCATATATAAAATAAATTTAATATGCTTGCTCCTGGCCATTCCTTTTAATTGGATGATGATGGAGTCGCCTCCTATATCAGGCAAGGCAAGTTTGACCACGGCAATATCCGGCAAAGATCCATATATATTTTCCATGGCCTGTGTACCACTGGCAACGGCATTGACCACATATCCGGCATTTGAAAAAGCTTCGCTGATCTTCTTTGATTCTTCCGGATCATCCTCTACAATACAAACCTGGGCGACCCGTTCTATTCCGGAGACAACAATGGTCTTGATAGCACCGAATCTTTTGTTAATAATGGCTTCAATTTTTTCCAATAATTCATCTCTTTGAAAAGGTTTTTTCATAAATCCGTCAATAAAAAGGTCCTGAAATAACTGCTCCATGCTGGCGCGGGCTGTAAGGATCAAAACCGGGAACTTCGGGTGATTGGTGGCATCACAAATTTTCTGATAAAAGGTCAACCCTCCCATATTAGGCATGGTCACATCCAATACAATTAAATGCGGCGTCACTGTTTTTAATTTTTCCAGGCCTTGAAAGCCATCATTAGCTGTTTCAACGGTGTATCCTTTGGATTGCAAAGAACTTTTCACCATTTGTTGGGTAAAAACATCATCATCGATCAGTAATATAGTTCTTTTGCTGCTCATATAACTCCTTTATGGACTTGATTTAGATTACTTTGTCAAAATAGTTTATTATTTTAATAAGAATTAGTCAATGTTGTAAATGAGACAAACGTCCCCCATGGCGATTAAAAGTTTTCTAAAAATCAATTTATAATAAATTTATAACTTCAGAAGGCAGGCGTTTAAGCTCTTGAGTGCCTAAGATCTTAATCGACCAGCGCAACAGATCTAACTTTTGTTTCAGGTTTTCATCCGGTGTTGTAACGTTCTTGAGACGGTTACGGGATAAGAAAAAAACTTTACGCAACGTTTCAAACACAAACCTGGCTTCTCTGGGATAAAGACTGTCCTTCGTAATATCCAAAAGGTCCTCGTAAGCCATCACGCTGACCACAGGGTTATAATGATCCATTTTTTGAATTAAGATCGGGACCATACTTTCAAAATACTGGAAACGGTCCAAAATGATCAAGGTATGCATGATCTCAACCTGGACAAATGGAGAATCACTGCGATTTAGACGGCGGATCAGGACCTTGATTATATTATTTTTTTCAGTACTTAAAACCTCATCGGCAAATTTTTCTTTAAACACCTGTACGGCGGCCGTGCATTTATAGGCCCCCAAAGAATCATCCGCGATCATGGCCAATAAAATATCCTTGGGCTCCTCCGCGTATTTTTGGGCATAACCTTCCAAAAGGGCTTTATCATCGAAAATAGCACCGGATGCTATATCAGCCTCATTGATATCATCTTCGTCCTGGGCCCAGGCAGCGGCCCCGAAGCAAAAGGTTAAAAATAATATTAAAACGTATATCTTTTTCATGATGTCAGCATAAACTCCATTGAAATATCCAAGACCTGACGGGAATGTGTCAAGGCTCCCACGGAAATCCGGTCAACCCCGCTGGCCGCATACTGCTTAACATTTTTGAGCGTGATACCGCCGGAAGCTTCCAGCAAAACATGGCTTTTAGCCTGGTCGCGCAGTCTAACCGCCTGAACAATTTGTTTCGGGGTCATATTATCCAGCAAAACAATATCGGCTCTGGAGTGCAGGATCTCTTTTAATTGATCAAAAGTATCTACTTCTACAACTATCTTTGTTTTGGTTTTCTTTTTTAGATCACTGATCACCTTGACCATGGACTTTCCTTCACAAGCAACGCGATGATTGTCCTTGATCATGACCATGTCATTAAGATTGAACCGGTGATTAACGCCGCCTGCCATGCGTACGGCAAAACGCTCCAGATGACGCAGTAAAGGCGTTGTCTTTCGAGTATCTAATATATTTGCTTTGTATGGTTTGATCTTTTCAACATAGCATCGTGTTTGAGTGGCAATGCCGGAGAGAAAAGACAACAGATTAATGGCCACCCGTTCCCCGGAAAGCAAGCTTCTGGTGGATCCGGAAATTTTCGCAATGATGTCTCCCCGGCGGGCCGTTTGACCGTCCTTGATCATCACTTTAAAATTAACCTTGGAACTCAAGGTCTTAAAAACTTCACGGGCCAGATTGACGCCGCAGATCACTCCATCGGCTTTAGCGATCAGGCGGGCTTGGCTCTGTGAATTCTTGGGGATCAAATTATCGGTCGTAATATCCCCATGACCCAGGTCTTCAGCCAAAGCTAATTGAACAATTGTTTTTACATATTTTGGTTTCATATTTAATTTTCGCCTGCGGGTCCTGTCTCGGCTTTGATATTAGGATAAATTAGCTAAAACATTCTTAAGTTCAATGACTTCTTTACTTAAAGTGTCTAAACGTTCTTTTTCTTTAGCAATTATATCTTCAGGTGCTTTGCTTACAAAAGTTTCATTACTTAAACGGGATTGCAGTCCGTCAATGGATTTTTGTTTTTGGGCTATTTCATCTCTCTTGCGTTTCTTTTCTATCTCGAGATCTACGATCCCTTTTAATGGAACAATGATCTTTGATGTCCCTACTAAAGCAACGGCAGCATCTTCTTTGGTTAAGACCTCAAAAGCTATATTTAACGACTCTACCCTGGCTAAATGCATGATATACCCGCTATTGGCTTTAAACAAGCCTTCTAACTTCTTGTCTTGAGGGATTATTTCCGGGATGATCGGCTGGTTTGGCTTTATGCCCCATTGGGTACGTATCGCACGGATAGCGGAGATCACGTCAATGATCGTCTGCATTTGCTTTGAAGCTTCCTGATCAATTATATTATTTTGTACCAATGGCCAAGAGGCTAAAGATAAACAAGCCCCTTGAGAATTCATTTTACTGTAAATCTCTTCTGTAACAAACGGAATGAACGGGTGCATCATTTTTAATGAATCCTTGAGAATAAATAGAGCGGTTTTTTGGATATTGGGATCGTTAAATTTAGCCTTGATCAATTCCAAATACCAATCGCAATAACTGCCCCAGAAGAAATCCTGGATCAAGATCTCAGCTTCGGAATAATGGAATTCTTCAATAGCGACGCTGACCTTGTTGAGAGTTTCATAAAATCTGGCAATGATCCAACGCGAAGGCAGATCGAGCTTGGACAATTCTAAGATTTCATAATCACCGTTTGCTAAAGTCTCTTCGCAGTTCATGAAAACCAGACGGGAAGCATTCCAGATCTTATTGGCAAAATTGCGGCCGATCTCGAATTTCTCTTTGGAAATATAAATATCCTGCCCTGAATTGATGATCAAACTAAAACGCAGGGCATCTGCCCCATACTCATCAATGATCTCCAAAGGATCAATGGCATTGCCCAAGGATTTGGACATTTTGCGGCCCTTGGCGTCACGCACCGTCCCATGAATAAGCACGTCCGAAAAAGGCTTATCCCCCATGAATTCATAGCCGGCCATGACCATGCGCGCCACCCAGAAAAATAAGATCTCGGAAGCTGTCATCAAGGTATGGGTGGGATAAAAATATTTCAAGTCGCTATTTTGTTTGGGCCATCCAAGGGTGGCAAAGGGCCAAAGCCAGGAAGAAAACCAGGTATCAAGCACATCCTCGTCCTGTTTTAATTCAACGGCATGACCATGCATGGTCTTGGCCTGGACTTGGGCTTCTTGTTCTGATTTTGCCACATAATAGTTACCATCCTTGTCATACCATACAGGAACACGATGACCCCACCATATCTGACGGGAAATACACCAGTCGTGAATATCTTCCATCCAATTGGTATAAACCTTGGACCAGTGGCTGGGATGGATCCTGATCTCACCTTTTTGCACGGCTTCAAGAGCAGGCTGGGCCAAAGGTTTCATTTCCACAAACCATTGTTTGGATAGATAAGGCTCCACGATCGTATCGCAACGATAACAATGGCCTACCGCGTTTTTATGATCTTCAATCTTTTCAAGCAATCCCAATGCTTCTAAATCAGCTAACACTCGTTTACGTGCTTCAAAACGATCCAAACCCTTATATTTTCCACCCTGGACATTGATACTTGCATCCGGATTCATGACATTGATGACCGGCAATTTATGCCGTTGGCCCATCATAAAATCGTTAGGATCATGGGCCGGCGTCACCTTCACAGCACCAGTCCCAAATTCAGCCGCCACAAAGTCATCAGCAATAATTTTTATTTCACGATCAAGCAAAGGCAGGACTAAAATTTTACCGATCAACTTAAGGTAACGCTCATCCTTAGGATTAACAGCTACGGCCGTATCACCTAACATGGTCTCAGGACGGGTTGTAGCAACGACGATAAACTGATCAGGATCATCTTTAAACGGGTATTTTAAATGATAAAGTTTACCATTCTTTTCTTTATGTTCAGCTTCTTCATCAGAAAGGGCTGTTTGGCAGCGAGGGCACCAATTGATGATACGCTCCCCACGGTAGATCAAACCTTTATTAAATAATAAAACAAAGGCTTCTTTGACTGCTTGAGAATACTCATCGTCCATCGTAAAGCGCGTGCGTGACCAATCGCAGGAAGAACCTAATTTTTCTAACTGGCTGATGATCGTATTACCATTCTCCTCTTTCCAGGCCCAAAGACGTTTAAGAAATTCATCGCGACCCAAACTGTCACGTGTTTTCCCCTCTTTGGCCAATTGCTTCTCAACGACATTCTGAGTAGCAATACCTGCGTGATCAGTGCCCGGCATCCAAAGAGCTTCAAAGCCGTTCATGCGTTTGTAGCGGACTAAGATGTCCTGCAAAGTATTATTAAGCGCATGGCCCATGTGCAGGATACCCGTCACGTTAGGCGGCGGGATCACAACAGTAAAAGGCTTTTTCGTGGCATCAGCTTTCGCATGAAAGACATTTTCGTCCTTCCAAAACTTCAGCCACTTGTCCTGGGTTTCTTTAGGATTATATTTTGAAGATAGTTCCATGAATTTATTATTCCCTAAGGGTCGATAACGGCTAAATTTATTACTTCTTGCATAAACGAATATGGTCAAACGGTATTGTTCCCGAAACGGGATATTTTCGCCGTCTGCTACGGTTTACAGCTTGTATTGCTATCGCGATAAGGCATTCGCGGCATACAAGCTGTAAAACCTTGCAGACATTTGGCGAAAAATCCCTTAATGTTTCGTCCACAACACCGTTTAACCATATTCGACGTATGAAATAGAGTATAATTTACCGCAATTCTACAAATTTATCCGTTATCGACAGCATGTTCAATAAATAGTATGCGTACATTGCTTTTTATGAGTTGATATTGTGTTTTCTTCGAAGGTAGTAGAAGGCCGATTTTGCTGGTCCCCGAACGTTCAGTTCGGGGAAAATCGGCCTGGGGACTAGCTAAGCCGAAACGCTGGTTTCGGCGAGCGTGCCTGAGAAGGAAATACAATATTAACTCATAAATCGCGTAAGAAAATAACTAGTGAAGCGAAAAAGGATTATTTCTTATCCTTCAATAATTTATACTCGATACTATCTACTAGCGCTTCCCAGCTGGCTTCTATGACGTTTTCATGCACGCCAACCGTGGTCCAGCTATCATGCTGATCATGCGACTCGATGATGACACGGACCCTTGCCCCTGTGCCTTCTTGTGTATCCAGGACACGGACCTTATAGTCAAATAAATGCATACTAGCCAAAGCCGGATAGAATTTCTGAAGCGCTGTACGCAAGGCACGGTCCAACACTTCCACCGGACCATGACCTTCGATCGTTGCCATCTCATCATGACCGTCAACCTTAAGCCTGACAGTGGCTCCTGCCAAGACAGTACCATCCGCTCTTCGTTCGGTAAACACCTTAAACCCATCCAGTTGATAAAAAGGCTGGTATAGTTTTAAACGACGCTTCATGAATAATTCAAATGAGGCATCTGCGCCTTCAAATTGATAACCCTGATATTCCTTATCCTGAAGCTCTTTCATGATCTCCTTGGCTTGCGGGGAATTCTTATCCAGAGCGATGTTCATCTTCTGGGCTTTGAGGATGATCGGCATCTTACCGGCCAACTCTGAGGTTAACAGCCGACGGTGATTGCCTACCATTTCCGGTTCAATATGTTCATAGGCCAAAGGATTCTTAAGCATGGCATCAATATGCACGCCGCCCTTATGGGCAAAAGCTGAATGTCCGATAAAAGGTTGATTATTGGCCAGGGTATAATTGCTGATATCGCTGATGTAGTAAGAAGTATCCATCAGCATTTTGATCTTGTCATCGGGAATAGATTTTTTCTTCATCTTGGCATATAAGATCCCCATGATGGTACAGAGATCCGCATTGCCACATCGCTCTCCCATGCCATTAAAGGTCCCTTGCACTTGCACACAACCGGCATTGATGGCTGCCAAAGAATTGGCCACAGCCAGGCCTTGATCGTTGTGTGTATGGATCCCCAGCGGCTTTTTGATCTTCTTTTTCACATCTTTGACGATCTTGGCTACTTCTTCAGGCAAGGTGCCGCCATTGGTGTCACACAAAATAATACAATCAGCCCCGCCTGCTTGAGCCGCCAAAATAGACTTTAACGCATACTTGGGATTCTTTTTATAGCCGTCAAAAAAATGCTCAGCATCATAAAATACTTCCCTCTTATTTTTCTTTAAAAAAGCCACCGATTCCTGGATCATCCTTAAATTCTCATCCAGGGTGGTCCTGATAACATCAGTCACATGCAGATCCCAGCTTTTACCAAAGATCGTTACTGTCGGAGTTTGGCTGGACACTAATTCCTTAAGATTGGCATCATCTTCAGGTTTGATATTGGCCCGTCGGGTGGAACCAAAGGCCGCCAAACGGGAGTTTTGGAGTTTTTGAGATTTCATCGTCTCAAAAAACTCTTTATCCTTAGGGTTAGAGCCCGGCCAGCCGCCTTCAATGTAATGAACACCTAACTCATCGAGTTTATGCGTGATCTTGACCTTATCATTAACGGTATAGGAGACACCTTCAGTCTGCGAACCGTCCCTTAGTGTGGTATCGTAGATGATGATTTTAGACATATTAACCTTTTACACCCCCACCTAACCTCCCCCATCAAGGGGGAGGAATTTCTTCTATATTTGTTCTAACTTAAATGCTTTATGTAATGCTTTCACGGCTTTATCTGCTAAGTCCAGTGTGATGATACACGAGACGGAAATTTCTGAAGTGGTGATCATTTCAATATTGATATGATTATCCGCCAGCGTTGCGAACATTTTCGCGGCAATACCGCTGTGTGAACGCATGCCTGACCCAACCAGGGACACCCTGGCAATATTCCTGTCTTCCAGGATCTCTCCCGCCCCGATCTTGCTTCCAATGGCTGAGGTGGCCTTGATGGCTTTATTCAAATCAGCCTTAGGCACCGTAAATGAAATATCGGATAATTTATCATGAGGCACGTTTTGAACAATGGTGTCCACATTAACGCCCTGTTTGGAAATTTCTTCAAAGATCTTGGCCGCAATACCGGGTTTATCCGGTACAGAAGTAATGGTGATCTTAGCTTCGTTTTTATTGCAGGTGATCCCCCGGACCGCGATTTCTTCCATTTTTTCAGTTTCTTTAGTGATCATAGTCCCTACCTCCTTGGAAAAGCTTGAACGAACATGTAATGGGATATTAAAACGTTTAGCTACCTCGATAGAACGCGCCTGCATGACTTGAGCGCCTAAGGAGGCCATTTCCAGCATTTCTTCAAATGTAATATTCTTTATTTTACGGGCTTCCTTCACAATACGCGGGTCGGTCGTATAGATGCCATCAACGTCAGTATAGATCTCGCAGACCTTGGCCTTCAAAGCCTGGGCCAGGGCCACTGCGGTCAGATCTGATCCTCCTCGACCGAGGGTAGTGATCTCATCATTAGCCGTCACTCCCTGATAACCTGCCACAATAACGATCTTGTTCTCTTTAAAAGCTTTCTTGATACGTTTACCATCAATGGTGATAATACGCGCCTTGGTATAGCTTTTATCTGTCTTGATACCTACCTGACTTCCGGTAAATGAGATGGCATCAAATCCAAGCTCCTTGACAGCAATGGCCAAAAGAGCGCAGGAAATCTGCTCGCCGGTGGATAAAAGCATGTCCATTTCACGCTCCGGCGGATTCTTACTTAAAGCCAATGCCAAAGCTTCCAGCTCATCGGTCGTATCTCCAAGCGCTGAAACCACCACGGCGATATCGGTATGCTTATTTTTATAAGCGACGACGCGTTGGGCCACATTTTTAATACGGTCAATATTAGCTACTGAAGAACCGCCAAATTTTTGCACAATGATCTCTTTTTCCATCTTATGAATCCCCTCCCCTAACCCCTCCCACAGGGGGAGGGGAAATCTTCAAAAAAAATTGAATCATATCTTCACCGCTTTTAAATTTTACACCAAACTCAGATGCTGCTTTTTCCGAATACTCTTTTGTACCATTAGCTTTAATACCTTCCCCCCACATCACAAAAGGAACAGGTGATCGATCATGAGTACGCGTCGCTATCGGGGTTGGATGATCAGGACAAACCAGGGTCCTGACACCTTTAGATTTACCAAAAGATTTAATGATCGGACCAACGATCTTTTTGTCAAAATGTTCACAGCATTTCACCTTGGCCGCCCAATCGCCGTTGTGGCCTGCCTCATCGGTAGCTTCAACATGGACATAGACAAAATCATGCTTTTTCAAAGAATTCAATGCGTACTCTGCTTTGCCTTTATAATTGGTGTCATAATAGCCATTAGCCCCAGGAACATTGATCACATCCAAACCCGCTAAACATCCGATCCCGTTGACCAGATCCACCGCTGAAATCACCGACCCGCTTAATCCATAACGATCTTTAAATAAAGGCAGATTAGGACGAGACCCTTGTCCCCATAACCAAACCATATTCGCCGGATTTTCTCCTGAATCCTCACGTATCTTGTTGATCTGATGCCGCTCTAAGACCTGTTTAGATCTTTCCATGATCTTCAACAAATTATCGCTATGCGGCCCTGTCGGTAAATATGATTTGAATTCCTGTCCCATGATATCATGAGGCGGCACTGTATTGATGGCAAACATAGCCGGAACATTAATGGTCTTCATGACCATTAAGTGACGATAGCTTTTCCCAACATAAAAACGCACATCCGGCCAATCGATCACACGCCCAAAATGCTCAATTAAATTCTTAGCCTCATCAGTTGAGATATGCCCGGCGCTGTAATCCACCATTTTATCATCCTTAACAGTGACTAAATTACAGCGGAACACCACCTCATCCTCTTTAAGAATGATCCCTAAATTGGCTGCTTCCAGAGAAGCCCTCCCTGAAAAATTATCATTCGGGTTATAGCCAAATAACGCCAAATTACCGATATCTGAACCTGGGGGCATTCCATCAGGGATGGTCTGCACAAGGGCAGAAAATCCGTTCTTGGCCATATAATCCATATTAGGAGTTCGGGCTGCCTCCATCGGAGTTTTACCGCCTAATTCCTTTAAAGGCCTGTCAGCCAAACCATCCGGAACTAAAATAATGTATTTCATAAAATATTCCCAGCGGGTCCTGTCTCGGACTTGCTGTTAAGGTGCTCCTAATTGCAACGAGTACGTCACAGCCTTAGCTCTTGGTGATTTTCCTTAATTAGCCTAGAGAGCCGTCACCGTGCGCTCCTTAACATCAATCCCGAGCCACCCGCTTTTGCTAATGCCTTTGCTAATATTTGTTTACTATTTGATTTATTTAAAATATCTCCATCTGCATTAACAATAAAACCCTTGTAACCATTTTTAAGGGTATTGGCAACCACCAGGTCGCAACCTGCTTGGGTAAATAAGGGCCTGACCATTTTAAAGACATTCTTGAGACTTAACTTTGATTCCAACTTAAATCCCACTAAAAAACTTTCAGGACTTAAACGTTTGATATCCTTGATAAGTTTCGGGGTCGCGACTAAATTTAAATTCAACGTTTTATCAGACGATATTTTATTCTTCGATGCCCCTACAATTTTAAAATCAGAAACCGCGGCTGCATGAATGATAATATCGTATTTCTTTAAAAGCTCTTTTTTAAGAAGACTCGCCAATTCATCAAAAAAACGGTATTTGATGATCTTGACCTTCTTATCCACCAGCGTATGCGTCACCGGGCCTTCAATCATGGTGACTTGGGCCCCCTGGCTTCGAAAGGCCTGGGCAATCAAATGCCCCATTTCTCCGCTGGAAACATTACTGATCACACGCACATCGTCAATAGGAGTCCAGGTAGCCCCGCAGGTGACAAGCACTCTCATTTTCTTGATGCTTGTCATCCCCGAATGTTTTAATCGGGGATCCATTTTTGGATTCCCGCTTTCGCGGGAATGACATTTCTTTTTCATAGACCAATAAGCTTCAATATATCTTTTTTGTCCGCCTTCAATACCTTAGGTTCAGGAAGGTCCTTCATCGCTGTTTTAGGGTCTTTAAGGCCATGCCCTGTCACAGTACAGACCAAACGTTCCCCTTGATGGCCCTTAAAATATTGGGCCTTGGCCAGCTTGATGATCCCGGCAACCGACGCCGCGGACGCAGGCTCCACAAAAACCCCTGCAAAAGCGGCCAATTGATGATACGCTTGTAAAATTTCATCATCGGTGACTGCATCGATCAAACCACCGGACTGATCACGGGCCTCGACCGCCGTTTTCCAACTGGCAGGATTCCCGATGCGGATGGCCGTGGCGATCGTTTCAGGATTCTCAACAATACGATTAAGTACGATCGGCGCTGAACCTGCTGCCTGAAAACCTAACATCTTGGGCAGGCTCCTTGATTTCCCTACAGAACGGTACTCTTTGTACCCCTTCCAATAAGCCGTGATATTGCCGGCGTTTCCGACGGGAATAGCATGGAATTCGGGCGCATCCCCTAGAAAATCACAAACTTCAAAAGCCGCGGTTTTTTGACCTTCAATACGGAACGGATTTAAAGAATTGACCAATTCCACCGGATAACTAGAGGTGATCTCTTTAACTAAATTGAGCGCATCGTCAAAATTACCTTCGATGGCGATCACTTCTGCTTGATGGACCATGGCCTGGGCCAATTTGCCCATGGCGATGTTTCCGTTAGGAATAAGCACAATGCATCTGATCCCGGCACGGGCAGCATACGCGGCCGCAGAGGCTGAGGTGTTGCCCGTGGAAGCGCACATGACGATCTCAGCGCCCTTTTCACAAGCTTTAGAGATCGCCATGGTCATGCCACGGTCTTTAAAAGAACCTGTGGGATTCAAACCCTCATACTTTAAAAAAACCTGCAGGCCTGTGATCCTATTTAAAAACTCCGCCGGAATAAGCGGAGTATGTCCCTCATACAAAGTAATGACCGGAGTCTTTTCAGAGACCGGCAAATATTCCCGATAATGATCGATCAAACCCACCCAACGCATTAAAGTTTCTCCATGCGGATGGCCACGGGCTTACCTTTAACAACGGCAAGCTCCGTGATCTTTTCTAACGCCTCTTTGACCTGGAACTCATTGGCTTGATGGGTCAAAATAACAACCGGAACAGTGGAGCCTTTATTTTCCTGTTTTTGGCTTACCGAGGCAATGGAGATATTGTATTGACCCAGGACCGTCGTGATAGAAGCCAAAACCCCGGGTTTATCAATGACCATGAAACGGATATAAAAACGCGTCTCCACTTCATCGATCTTTCGTAAAGTTAAATTTTCTACTTCATCGGCAGGATTAAAAGCCCAGATACACGCCGGTGCATCAACACGGATCCCTAAATTGATCAGGTCAGCAACGACCCCCATGGCAGCGGTCATTTGTCCGGCCCCATGCCCTTCAATGTACACATCTCCCAAAGGATCTGAATCCAGGAAAATGGCATTGTCCACCCCGTTGACAGTGGCCAACCCATGTTCATTGGGGATCATGGTGGGATGGACACGCACATCTAATTTATTACCGGTCTTCTTGGCAATGGCCAAAAGACATATGCTTAAATCCAGGCTCTCGGCAAATTCAATATCTTCATGGGAAATATGATTGATCCCTTCGACGTAAATATCCTTCACGTTGACGAATTTACCCATGGTAATGAACACTAAAATAGCTAATTTATAGGCCGCATCCATGCCACTGATATCAAGACTGGGATTGCTTTCGGCATAACCTTTTTCCTGGGCTTCCTTGAGCGCCTGGGCAAAGGTTAACTTGAATTTTGACATGGCGGTCAGAATATAATTGCAGGTCCCGTTAATGATCCCATAGACCCCATTGAATTTATTGCCGGCCATACCTTCTGTAATGGTGCGGATGATGGGAATACCAGCCCCCACCGACGATTCAAAAAGGATACTGCAGCCGTTAGCATCGGCTTCCTTAAACAGTTCTAAACCACATTCGGCGATCAAAGCTTTATTGGCCGTTACCACATGTTTCTTGGCTTTTAATGCGCCCATGATGATATCTTTCGCCGGTGATAGACCGCCGATCAATTCCACCACCACATGGATATCAGGGTCTTTAAGGATGCTCTGATAATCCGTGGTCAGGGCTGTATGTTCTAAGCCAGGGTTCGGCTTTTTAAATATGCTGCGGTCACAGATGGTCTTGATAAAGAAATCAGTTTCATATTTTTCACGCAAAAACTTCCGTCGGCTCTTGAGAGCTTTAACCACCCCTTGACCTACCACCCCATAACCGATCAAACCGATATTAAGACAATCCATAAACTTTATAATCCTTTATTTCGTTTTTCGACCATATCAAATATCTCAAGGGTAGGTCCATCCAACTTGTCAAATTGAGCCCTTATCTCGTAGACCAAGTGTGGAGTGACTTCTTTGCTTGATATGACCAAGCCCTCTAAAAATAATTTTTTAGGGGCTATATACGGGATACTTATCTCCAGGATCAATATCGTGCCTACCTTGATAGGCTTTGAAGTTGTAAAACGTACACCGCCCTTACTGATATCTTTAATGAACGTTCCGTCTGATTTTTGATCCGGCAAATCCCTAAAACTAAACAACAAACTATAATTCTTAAAAACCCTCAAATATTTCCTGTTATCTGCCCCCTCATAGGTCTGCCCCATACTTAATCTTCCTCAGGTCTGTTATATCCCTCGATCTTCTCAAGCGCCATCAACGCTTGATCAGGGATCTCCTGGAATTGGACCCGGATCTCATAGATCATTTCAGAAATTTTTTCTCTGCACTGTAACACGATCCCTTCCAGACAAACTTGGTCTGAAATGAACGGGGCTTTTAAGTCGATCAATACCACAACCCCCTGTTCAATAGGATGCGTTGAAGAAAAGCTCATGCCTCCCTTGCTGACATTATTCACCTGAGAGATGTCATGCCGGGTGCCTGATCTGTCTTTTTCACGATAGGTCAGGATGAAATTACGGTAAATGCGCTGGTCTTTACGGCGATCATCAAAAGATTCATTCATAGTTCGTCAGACCTCATCCGAAGCCGGCCAGTCTCGCTCGGACCAGTGGCGCTCGACTTGGCTTCAAATCCCTTCCTGTTAATAAAATGGTCGGGAAGGAGGGATTTCTTCTCCCTCGGTCCGACATTCGTCGGACCTCATCCGAAGCCGGCCAGTCTCACTCGAACCAGTGGCGCTCGACTTGGCTTCAAATCCCTTCCTGTTAATAAAATGGTCGGGAAGGAGGGATTTGAACCCTCGACCTCTTGAACCCCATTCAAGTGCGCTAGCCAACTGCGCTACTTCCCGTAACCAAATAATTGTTTATTATCAAGAGGTTAGTGAAAATCTTTTATACCAGATTTAGGCAAAGCTGTCCAGAAGCTTTTAGGATGCTGTTAAAAAAACATTTACTATTAGATACATGATAAATTATTTATTGATTTTTATCATTTTAAGGTATAATGCCATTCATCACTATTAATATGGAACCTCAATGAGGTCAAACAGTTAAAGACTTTTATGAAAAAGAATTCAAAGGTAAAATCAGCGATCATTGAAGAGCAACCGTCCGAAATTGAAGAGTTGCTCTCTGAGATCGAATCAACTCAAATCGAAGAATCTTCGATCGAAACGATCCCTGCCCAAGAAATTCAAATTGAGGAAATTCAGGTCAAAGAACCTCAAGTTAAATACGTTCCTATCACATCAAAGATAAGTGAAACTAAGAATCCACCCCCTATCATTGAAAATAAGATCAAACTCAATCCCATGCGCATCGCCATCCTTTCATGGGAATCTCTTCATTCGATAAGCATCGGCGGCATTGCGGTACATGTCACAGAACTTGCCTCTGCCCTGGAACGTAAAGGTCACGAGGTTCATGTCTTTACCCGCATGGGACGACCTGATCATGCCCTCTATGAACGCATTCACGGGGTGCATTATCACCGCGTCCCTTATAACGGGCATTCGGATTTCATTGAAGACGTCAATAATATGTGCCGTTCCTTTGTCACCACGGTATTTCAAGTCGAAGACTATATGGGTGCGCATTTTGATATTGTCCATGCGCATGATTGGCTGACCTCGAACGCCATGGTTTGGATCAAACAAGGACGCGGAAGAAAAGCCATATTAACCATCCACGCTACCGAATACGGCCGATGCGGCAATAATTTCTATGGCGGTCCATCAGCCCGGATACGCGACCACGAACGCCACGGCACCTATTGCGCGGACAAGGTCATCTCTGTATCCTATACCCTTAAAAGTGAGATCATGTGGATGTATAATCTTCCTGATTGGAAGGTCTGCCCTATTTATAACGGTGTCAATTATAAACAATTTGACGGGTTTATCGATCCGGGTGATGTTAAAAAAAGATTCGGCATTGGACCTCTCGACCCGATGGTTTTATTCGCGGGAAGAATGACGATACAAAAAGGCCCTGATCTGCTGGTTGAAGCTATTCCCTACATTCTCCGTCATTACCCTAACGCAAAATTTGTTTTTGCGGGAGACGGTCACCTGCGGGGTGCTGTTGAAAATCGCGCCCGGCAATTAGGCATTACTCATGCCACACGTTTTATCGGACATCAAAATGCCTGGGGCCTGCTGGATCTTTTCAGGGCCTGTCAATGCGTTTGTGTCCCCAGCCGTAATGAACCCTTTGGCATTGTTATCCTTGAAGCATGGAGTGCAGGCAAACCTGTGGTAGCCACTGAAATTGGCGGACCGTCTGAATTTGTCTGGAATGATGTGACCGGATACCGGATCAAACCTCAATCTAATTCTATTGCCTGGGGAATCGGAACATTATTTGCCAATCTTGAACATGCCAAATGGATGGGACAAAACGGAAGAAACGCTGTTGAGAAAGATTTCTCCTGGGATGTCATCGCCGAACACACCTTAGGCGTTTATAGAAGCTAATCCGCACAATAAAAAACCCTCCGCGATCGTTGATCACGGAGGGTTTTGAAGATCAATTTCTTACTTCTTTAATTGATGTAAGAACTCCCCTACTGATTTACCGACAATATCCTTGCATCCAAGACCAAAGGCTAAAGCAAAACCTAAACCAAATGAACCTAATATAATACTGATCGTCAGATCGATGATCCTGCCGCCGATCTGTAATTGTTCTAACGCAATGGCCACGGCAAATACGATAACCACGACCTCACTTATATTACTCACTAAATTAGCCTGAGCAATACCGGCGTTATTGGCAGAGACCCTGACAATATTCCTCAATAAAACAGCCGCGAACATCCCTACGATCAAAATAAACACAGCGGCGATAATATTAGGAACAAAAAGCACGATCTTCTGTAAGAGATCCGCGGCAACAGTCAATCCAACCGCGTTAAGAGTCACGACAAAAGTTACCAACAAGGATATCCAATAGCAAACGATCCCCACTAATTCCGCAAGCCCGACAGTAATGCCACCTTTAGCTAAGATTACGTCTAGCTCAATACGGTGAGAGAGATCATCAAGCTTGATAAGCTTTAATAATTTGGTAACACCACTTTTGATGATATATTTCGAAGTCAACCAACCGATGATAAAAAGAATAATGACCAAAAGCACGCTGGTGACAAACATGCCCACTTGAGCCAAAACCATTTTTACCGATGGTACCAAAACCGAATGCAATGTATCCATTTTGAAAGCCCTCCGTTGGTTTCTTCTCTCTTACGACGACAATGCCGTAGACAGGGTTATACATACTCTTAACTTTTTTATTTTATCACTACAAAATTGAACTTCAAAACATTTAACTAATTTTTTGCAGGAAGGCTAAAGGATATCTAAAACTTCTATATCCTGAGGTTTTTCAATATTGAAGACATTAATGGCAGGATCGATACGCCGGACCAACCCTTTAAGGACCTTGGCAGGGCCGATCTCTATAAAATTTGTAATTCCTTGAGCGGCCATATACTCTACACATTTGACCCATTGGACGCAATGAGTGATCTGGTCAGCTAAATTTGTTCTAATATTATCAGTTAAATGGGGCTCACCTGTGACATTGCTTAAGACCGGGACCAGTTCTGGCTGGACATGAATTGTCTTTAAGGCCAAAGCAAATTTTGCCGCGGCCGACCCCATCAACGAAGAATGGAAAGCACCACTTACCGCGAGAGGAATAACCCTCTGCCCCCCTGCAGCCTTGATCGCTTCAATGGCCGCATGCACCTTTGTCGCAGCACCAGTGATGACAATTTGTTCATTCGAATTATAATTAGCGATCTCAGCACCGGTTTGATGGCAAATTTCAGCAAGCTTGGACTTGTCAAAGCCGATCACCGCAGCCATGCCGCCCTGATTTTGCTTGGTCGCCTCCTCCATGCAAAGAGCACGCTTCTGCACCAGGACCAAGGCTTCGTTAAATTGCATAACACCAGCCGCATACAGAGCGGCGTATTCACCCAAACTATGGCCGGCAGTGAACTTAACTGAATAATTTTTAAATTTAGGGCTAGCCTTTAATGCTTCAAGGGCCGCTACACTCATGGTGAATATAGCCGGCTGGCAGAAAGCCGTGGAAGTTAATTTCTCCTCAGGGCCTTCGAAGATCACTTGCTTTAATCCATTGGCGCAAATTTTATCCGCTTGCTCAAAAATAGCTTTTGCTTCCGGTGAAGACTGATAAAATTCAAGCCCCATCCCCACCTTCTGCGCGCCTTGTCCCGGAAATATTAAAGCTACATTTTTCATCATCACTCTACCACTTGATCACATTGGCGGCGCTGACAAGACCGGCACCAAAAGTCACTAAAACAACATGATCGCCCTTTTTGATTCTTTTGGACTTTTCAGCTTCGTACATGGCAACCGCAATGGATGCCGCTGACATATTGCCATATTTATCAATATTGATAAATATCTTATCCTTAGAAATGTTCAATTTTTTAGCGACGGCGGAAATGATCCGGTCATTGGCCTGATGCGGTACAATACAATCGATATTCTCTTTTTTGATTTTAGCCTTTTTCAAGGCCTTGACGATCGCATCAGCCATGGAATTAACAGCCATTTTAAAAAGTTCCTGACCATGCATAAGGACATAGGGTAATTTTGTATAAGTTGCTTTGTCCGGATGAAAAGGGCTTCGAGCTTCCTGGGAAATGACCTGCATCAGATCGCCTTGTTCACCAAAAGACTGTAAAAAATCAGCGGTAATGCCTCCTGATTTGACCGGCCCCAAAACGCAGGCCCCTGCCCCATCACCGAACAATACACAGGTATCCCTGTCTTTCCAGTCAATTAATGTCGTGATACGCTCAGCCGCGATAACCAAGGCGCGTTTGGCAAAACCTGTTTGGATATACTGTTTAGCCGTGGTCAGCGCATACAAATAACCTGAACATGCCGCAGAAATATCAAAGGCCGCTGCCTTTTTAGCCCCAATGGCTTTCTGGACCTTGCACGCCATCGACGGAAAATTACTGTCAGGTGAAATTGTTGCTACAATGATCAGATCGATCTTTTCTGCGGAAACCTTAGCGTTTTTAAGCGCGGCAATGGCCGCTTTAGAAGCCAGATCACTTGTTTTTTCATGGACGCCGGCAATACGACGCTCCCGGATACCGGTACGGGCACGGATCCATTCATCGGAAGTGTCTACTATTTTTTCCAGATCGAAATTGGTGAGCTTTTTGGAGGGTAAATACGCTCCTTGTCCTAAGATGCCAACCTTATACATTCTTGGCCATCTCTTCCTTGATCTTGACAAGGATATTATGCTCGACTTCTTTTTTGGCAGCACGGATGGCATTCTTGATGGCCTTGGGAGAAGAACGGCCATGACTGATGAGCACCAGACCATCCACCCCTAATAAAGGTGCCCCGCCGTACTCTGAATAATCGACACTCTTTTTAGCTTCACTTAAACTGGACTTTAATAAGAGCGCACCCAAAATAGCGATAGGATTTTTCTTGATCTCACGCTTGAGCAATTTACCAACAGACTCCATCAATCCTTCGGCCACTTTCAAGGTGATATTGCCCACGTAACCATCACAAACAATGCAATCGGTCTTGCCAGTAAAAACTTCATTGGCCTCAACATTGCCGATAAAAAGGGGTTCTTTTTCTTCCAGGAGCTTGTGTGCTTCTTGTTCAAGACCTGTTCCTTTACACTCTTCCTCACCGATATTGAGCAAACCAATGGAAGGCGCTGGACGGTTTAAAATTTCACGCGCATAAACCTTGGCCATCTTGGCATACTGAAGCAAATGCTCAGGCTTAGCCGCAGTGTTAGCACCAACATCAATGATAAAAGTAAACTGTTTCAAGGAAGGGAAAACACATCCTATGCCAGGACGGTCCACACCAGGGATCATGCCTAAAATAAAGGTAGATGCAGCCACACAGGCACCGGTATTCCCGGCGCTGACAAAAGCATCGTATCCGTCCTTTTTCAAAAGGGCCATTCCGATGCTGATGGACGATTGCTTTTTTTGGCGGATCACAACCGTTGCCGCATCGTCCATGGCCACTACCTCTGGCGCATGAACGATCTCGATTAAATCTTTGGGATATTGATACTTCTTTAGCTCTTCTTCAATGCGTTCCCGTATTCCCACCAGCGTGACGCTGACATTGTATTCTTTAACAGCGTCAATCACCCCGGCAACTACATTTTGAGGAGCAAAATCACCGCCCATGGCGTCAACGACAATCTTCATGGCATACCCTCAAGTGTATCGAAATTATTTAGATTTTGCGATTTCGACGATCTGATTACCTTTATAAAATCCGCAAAAAGGACACACGCGATGAGAAAGCACCGGTTTAGTACATTGAGGACAGGCGCGTAATGAGGCGACCGTCACCTTCCAATGCGTACGGCGCTTGCGGCCTCTTGTTTTAGAATGTTGTCTTTTTGGTAGTGGCATAACTTCTCCTTTATGAAACGCATTTACACTGCTCTTTGTTTAAATTCGCCCCGCATTGAGGACAAATACCTTTACAATCTTTGCTGCACAAGACCTTGGCAGGATTGGCCAGGATCATTTCCTGACGTATCTCCTCACCAAGATCAACATACTCCACACCTGGATCGAGTTCAAAATCGAACTTATAAGAAAATTCCTTGGGCGCATATAATTCCTCTAAACAACGCGAGCATAAAAAACCAAACTCAGCTTTGACAGAGGCATTGGCAACCACCACATTATTCACCTTCTCTAAATGCGCCTTTACATTCAACAAAGATTTTATGTCTACTTCCTCGGAAGATAAACCAATACCTTCCTTAGGAATGCTTTGATCTATGTCGAGGCCCTTAGAGGGTATATCTCTGACTGATATCTTAATCATTCCTCAAGCACTCTTTTAATTTTCGCTCTACGGCTTGGGGAACAAAGGAAGATATGTCCGCGTTTAAGCTGGCAATTTCTTTCAATAGGCTCGACGAAACGAATGACACATGTTCCGATGGCATTAAAAAAACTGTTTCGATATCTTCCGCAAGCCGGCGATTCGTCAACGCAATTTGAAATTCATAATCAAAGTCCGAGGTCATGCGCAATCCGCGGATCAGCACATTGATCTTTTTCTGACGCGCATATTCAATGACCAGAGAGTCAAATGTTTCAACAGTGACATTCTTGATCCCCTTGGTGACGTCAACAAGAAGCCCTACCCTCTCTTTAATGCTAAAAAGGGCCTTTTTACTGGTATTATTCGCCACGGCAACGATCACATGATCAAAAATATGTGAGGCCCTGCGGATAACATCCAGATGACCGTTGGTGACCGGGTCAAAACTGCCGGGGTAGATCGCCCCTTTTTTTTCTGTCATTATACCTTAACCTTCTGTAAAATCGTCAGATATGATGAGCCGTAGCGCCTTTGGGTTAGTACTGCAAAGCTTTCCGGGATTTCAAGCTTTTCAGAGGCTTCTAGCTGAACGCAGACCCAACTTTGAGCGTGTAATATATCACGGAGGCTTAGCAGTTTCAAGGTTTTTTTGGCCAGTTTCTGGCCATACGGAGGGTCAAGGAAAACAATATCAAACGTCTTTGCCTCTTCGGAAAGGCGTTTGATGTATTTGAATGCATCTTCATGGACCAAAGAAAAGCTCGCCCCCAGCTCTATACCCATCAGTTCACAGTTTTCCCTGATCGTTTTAGCGTTTAGATCGTTGTGCTCTACCATCACAACCTCATCAGCGCCCCTGGAGATAGCTTCCAGGCTTACTGCACCGCTTCCGGCAAAGAGCTCCAGGAATCTCAATCCGCTAAAATCATGGCCCAAGAGATCAAAGATGGCCTCACGCAAAACATTCTGCGTTGGCCTGATCCCCGCAGGCATAAAAAAATTGCGCCCCTTATATTTGCCACCTAGTATCTTCATATATTTTACTGTTTTAAATAAATCCAAAAATCTCGAGGCGATAAAATAACAGTCTTTTTTACCGTTCTCAAAACAAGCATATCTTTGTCCCCTGTGATCAAATAATCTGCCCCTCCAGACAAAGCTGTAGAGATCACCATCCTGTCTTTAGGATCTCGGAGATTTTCTACAAGTATGTTTTCAGGAGAAATCCATTGAGTTTGACGTTTTAAATAATGAATGATCTCTGAAGTTTTCTTGACAGGAACTTTAATTTTTTGAATCAGTATCCGCTGAACTTCATCTGATATATAATCGCTACAAAGGATCGTAGTATTCTTTAAGCAATATTCGGAAAGCTCATGGCAAACACCATGGGTTGCAAACGCGGCCACAAGAACACTCGAATCAAAAACAACCCTCACGTCTTAAGTCCTAAAATATCTTCGTCTGTAACAAAGCCAGCTTTACTGGCATAATCCCGCACTTCTTTACTTAATTTACGGAATTTACGAACGGCCAAAAACTCCCGCAATGAATCACGAACAAGCTCACTGACCGGAATATTTTCGCTACGACTAAGGTCCTGTAGCTCCTTTTGGATCCCGGCCGGTACCCGAACATTGATTAATTTAGATATTGACATGTCTCAATCCTCCTGTAATACAATGTACTACATCGATGCCTATTTGTCAAATATTTGATGCTGTACATTAGCCCGCTAAGATCAAATCTAAATATTGTGGATACCTTTTTTTGATGGTTTCTTTGATCAAACGGTGCTCCCCTGTGCTTAATTGAGGGTCGGCATTGGTCAGAATAATAGCATCTTCACGGGCTTTTTCCAAGACTTCGATTTGCGTAATAGGATTGGACATCTTAAGCTCATTGAGCCCATGTTGATGCCTGCCGAAATAATGGCCGGGGCCGCGGATCTTTAGGTCCTGCTCGGCTATCTTAAATCCATCTGTTGTTTGCACGATCGCTTCAAGACGTAATTTGCCCTCTTGAGTCAAAGGATCCCCTAATAGCACGCACATGGCATTTTGAGCGCCCCTGCCAATACGTCCACGCAGTTGATGCAATTGGCTTAAACCAAAGCGTTCGGCATGCTCAATGACCATGACATTGGCATTAGGGATATCAATGCCTACCTCTAATATGGTCGTGGCCACTAAAATATCAAGTTCATGTTTCTTAAATTGTTCCATGACCTCATCACTTTCCTGGCGGCTCATCTGGCCATGCACCAGCCCTAAACGCAAACCCTGGAACTCAAACTTTTGCAAATGAACGAACATTTCTTTGGCGGCTTTTAAATCCAGTTTTTCGGATTCATCAACCAGCGGATAAATGATATACGACTGGGTTCCTTTAAGCACCAAGTCCCTAACCTTTTGATAAACAGCCTGGGCGTTGCTTAACGGGAAATGATAGGTTTTGATCAAACCCCGTCCGGGCGGCAATTCATTGATCACCGAAACATCAAGGTCTCCGTAAAGGGTCAAACATAGTGTCCGGGGAATAGGCGTCGCGGTCATGATCAATATATCAGGATTGCTTCCCTTATCAGTAAGCAAGGCGCGTTGATTGACCCCGAATTTATGCTGTTCATCAATGACCACAAAACTTAAATTTTTAAAAGCAATGGTCTCCTCTAATAAGGCATGTGTGCCTATAATTAGATCAATATCCCCTTCTTTAAGTTTTTTATAGATCACCTTTTTTTCTTTTGCCGGTGTGCTGCTAATCAGTAAAGCCACCCTTAAGTCTTTAAAGTTCCCCTGCCCTAATAATTTTTGAAAATTAAAATAATGCTGTTGGGCTAAGATCTCCGTGGGGGCCATAATGGCTGCTTGTTTTTTGTTGGCCGTTGCCACGATGCAGCCAAAAAAAGCCACAACCGTCTTGCCGCTGCCCACATCTCCCTGGATCATGCGAAGCATTGGACGATTCTTAGCCATATCCAAACTGATGTCCGTGATAGCCCTATTTTGCGCGCCTGTTAGCTTAAAAGGAAATGCGACCTTGTACTGCTCGACCAAACTATTTTCAATCTGATGTGCTATGCCTGTTTTATGCACGATGCTAAAACGTCTTAAGATCACACAAATTTGAAATAGGAAAAACTCTTCGAAAGCGATTCGATCAATAGCCTTTTGCTGATGGGTTGCATCGGATGGAAAATGTATTTGGTGGATGCCCTGGGCAATAGGATCGAGATGATGCTTCTGGCGGATACTCAAAGGGATGATATCCGGTAATTGAGGACCGTGCAGATTTAAACATAGATCAATAATCTTTCTTAAATATCGCTGACCAATGCCCTTGGTCAAAGGATAGATAGGGACTATGCGCCCCATATTAAGGCTGCGGTCTTCCTGAGAGATAAGCTCAAAATCAGGCACCACCATCTGAAGGCGCTTGCCAAATACATCCACCCGTCCGTATAAAACCACCTCTTGCCCTGCTTTAAATATATTGACCAGATACGGCTGATTAAACCAGACTGCATAAACTATCCCGCTTTTGTCCTTGATCGCTACTTCAACTGTACGGTTCTTTGAATAGAAATTCCGGCGGGCAGTCACCACTTCCCCGCAAACGGTCTGAGTCTGGTCCACTTGAAGCATGGCGATGGGTGTGAATTGTGACCGATCTTCGTATCGATAGGGAAACAGATACAGCAGATCCTCAACGTTTTGCACGTTTAAATTGGCTAATAATTTAGCCTTGGCTGGCCCAACACCTTTAACGAATTGGATGGGGATATCAGATAAATTCTGAAGCATTTGATAATTATACTACTCGGTCTCCTCTTTGTCCGCTATAAAGCCAATTTTACTTCTTTTGTACGCTCCCGCTTGGTCTGGAACCGCCATCATCTGCCTGATGGCATTAAAAATTTGTATGATTTTTTGATCATGATCTTGGAACTTTTTCTCCAAGTCTTCAATTTTTCTTGCTAGGTCTTTGTGGGTAATTATCATTGTTCTTAATAGAGTAAAAGTTCTCATTATTTGTATATTTACGTGTATTGCTCTGGGACTGTGTAATACACCTGACAGCATTGCGATCCCTTGTTCAGTAAATGCCAAAGGAAGTTTTCGTGTTCCACCTCTTTTTGATGTGCCAAATTGGCATATCAAACTATTAAATTCTTCACGACTTAAATGTACTAAAAAATCATTGGGAAATCTTTCTATATTGCGTCGAACCTGTCTGGTTAGTTGTGAAGTAGCAACTCCATATAATTCTGCTAAATCTCGATCAAGCATTACTTTTCGACCATGGATTAAATAAATCTTACTTTGGATGACTTCAAGCGAAATTAAAATTTCTGATTTCTTGATCGATTGTTTTACATTCATGGCTCCCCCTTGGGTAGGATTAGATCTAATCAGTGGGGAATTTATATTAAATCCTTGGAGGAAGGATTGATTTCAAAAATTATACCACGCAATGGCACAGCACAGCAGAAAAATTAAAACCGCATGGTTTTTAGACGTTTGGCGAGGGCTTTGCGGTAACCTTTATTGAACACTTCGTCAAAATCATAGGCGTTCTTAAAACTATCATAATGGTCCTGGGCATCCTTGGCCAGGACCTTGTTCTCAACTAAATTATAAACGATATTACCAAAATCATCGGTGACCTTGATCCCCCAATGTTGCAGCACGGTCATGGTCATGGGACCATATTTCTTTAATAAAAGAGACTTGATCCCTGTCAGTAATTCCTCACCGCTGATATGCTTTGACTTTTTGAATTTCAATTGGCTAAAAGACAATGCTTCCATTACAAATTCGTAAGCCTCGGGATAATATCGTGAGTCCTGGGTGCAGATGGTGGATATAATGCTGTAAAACTCGTCATCCATGATTAGTTATTTCAAATGCTCCAATGGATTATTCTTGACCTTATTCGCATTGTAGCACCCTGATCTTTCAATTCAAAAAGATTTTAAATTATTTTATAGGTTGTATAATAAGCGCATGAAATTATTCTGGAAATTATACTCATTTTTATTCTTTACGCTAGTCTTAAATAGCACTTTAGAATTATTGAGACCAAACTCCCTTTTAGGAATTTATTACCACACCACCATTGTTTTTAGCGCCTGGCACATCATTCCTTATCTTCTTAATATTCTAAACGCCTTGATAGCCTGTAGCGTTTGCTTATTTATTTTTGGTTATTCATTTGATGTGCCAATTTTATCAAGGGCCCCTGTATGGTTATTTTACTTACGCATTTTAAGTGATTGCACCGGGCATTCCTATGAAATAAAAATGATCCAGTCGGGATTTTCCCAGGGAAAACTCATAGGTTTTCTTGGGATAGCAACCTTGATCATCCCCATACTCCCCTCCTACCTTGTTCAATGGCGAATGACGTTTAATGAACACTTCACCGCACGTTAACAATTCCTTCATAATTCTCTGAGATAATACGACGTAATAATTATATAAACCATTTGAGGAATTCTCCCATGCCAATGACAAGCCTAGATCTCTTGCAGTCGGAACCAGTAATGGATTCCCATAGCATGACTAAGCCATGGGGAATCAAGTATTATCTGGATTTAGCCATTAAGTATAACGCCTCTGATATGCATCTGATCGCCTGGCATGCCCCTGTTTATCGCATAAATGGCAAATTAATGCCTGAACAACTGCCAGCTCTTAGCCCTAAACAAGTAAAAGAGACCGTCTTACCTCTTCTTTCACCCAAACAAATGCAGCAGCTGGACGCTACCTCGGAAGTGGATATAGCTTTTCAATTCGATGAAAATCACTCTTTTAGAGCTAATATTTACCTTCAAAGAGGCCATATTTCCGCTTCTATCCGTATTATCCCCTGTGTTATCCGTTCTCTTGCAGAACTTGATATCCCTCCGGTCATGGCCAGCCTGACAAGAAAGCATTCCGGTCTTATCCTGGTCGTAGGGCGTGCCGGTCACGGCAAAACAACGACCATGACCCACATGGTTGACCAGATCAACAAGGAACGGGCCGCAAGGATCATCACCATTGAAGATCCTATTGAGTTCATCTATAAATCAAAATTAAGCCTTATCGTCCAGCGCGAAGTGGGAAGCGATACCTCCACTTTTGCTTCCGGGCTCAAAAATGCCCTTCGGCAAGACCCTGATGTTGTTGTCATCGGTGAAATGCGCGACCTGGAATCGATTTCAATGGCTCTTACAACCGCTGATACCGGCCATCTAGTCATGGCTACCCTTCATGCCCCTGATGCCATTGAAGCCATTAACCGTATCATCGATGTCTATCCCGGTGACAAACAAAACCAGATCCGTATCCAACTCGCAGAAAATTTGATCGGCATCATCAGCCAACAGCTTTTACCCCGTAAAGATGGCAACGGACGGGTTTTGGCTTCGGAAATTTGTATCCCCAATTTGCCTATCCGCAATTTGATCCGTCGTAACGCACCCGCTGAGATCAGAAGCCAGATGGAAACCGGCCGTGACGACATGTATACCATGGAACAAAATCTCAGCAGTTTATTAAAACGAGGCATTATCACCAGAGAAGTCGCTTTAAGCCACGCTAAATATCCCCAGCTTATAACAGCTTAATAGAGGCAATCTCTATCAGCTATTTGCAGGAATATTATTCGTTGTATTCATTCCTAGAAAACCAGGAAGGTCCTTCATTGGCTGGATATTGATGATCACCGGCGTAAAACCAGGTGCATTTTGGAGCTTTGCCAGCTGAGCTGGGTCAAGATGGAACTTAATCCCCTCACCCGCATTTTTCGTTTGTAAATGCATATTGGCAGGGGTTAGATCGATACCGCCTGTCTTATTCATCGCCACATCTCCGGTTTCTTTGATGCCACTAACATAAAGCCATACTTCTGAAATTTGCTTAGCCTGAACATTGGTAAGCCCAATCTCTTGGCTGCTTGGGATCATGTAATGACCTATACGCCAAGATCGCCATTTGATTTGGTCCTCTTGAACGCTTGCTTTATAAATCATATTGGCCGTGGCTTGAGGATTATTTTCCCTGATTTTGGCTAATTCTGCCAAAACTTCTTGGGGAGAGCCATGAATGATCTTCATGCCACGCGTGGCTATTGTGTACCCTGTTAACCGATGGAGTGTATCTAAAAATAATGCCTTGGACTGCGCGGCAAAAGCTTTAGCCGTTACAGCAAAATGCCTTGGCTGGTCATTTTTTACATAATAGTCTTTGTTAAAGGAACTCCAAAAAGCGTATATACGCGCCCCATCAAAACGTGAAGCTGCATGTAAGTTATTCTTAGACAAATTTCCCGCTATCTGAAATATCCAAGGAACTTTGGAGCTCAACGTATCATCAGCCATATGTTGCGGAGTTTCTCCTTTTTCAAGAAAACCAATGACCGCATCCAAACTCTTAGCCCGTAAACCACGATACAATGTTGTATCGCCTTTCTTTTCAGCCTTTGACATCGTCGCTTTATCTGACTTTTGCTGAGATCCAATAAAGCCGTTATATAATAGATCCTCTATACTGTTAGTTGTCTCTACTTGAGCTGGAACGGCTGAATTGTTACGGATATCTTCTATATCTTTTCTGATCGCATCACGCTTTTCTTGAGACAAAAGTTCCAAGACAGCGCCTTTTTCTCCTGCTTTTGCCGGCTTTATAATATACCCCGACTTTATATTCTCAGGATCCAGAAGAACTTTGTCGACCATATCTTTAGATAAGAAAACAAGTTCTTCTTTTTTGGTCTGCCCCCCTTGTTCTACTACTGTCGCCACGGCAAAATTAGCTACTACTTTATCTAAAGCTTGCTTAACTTTTGGGTCGCTCTTTGAGAAACGGGCTAAAAGCTCAACAGCATCCCATTTATAAAGCTCTGAAGGATCTGAAGCATATTGACCTTCAATAGACAAGCCCAAGGCCTTGAATGAATCAAGATTATCAGCAACAATACCTGCCACCACCGGCGCATTGGCGTCTACATTTGATAGATTGTGCAGGTCAAAAAGGACCAGGGTGTCATCTTTGCCATCCATCATGATCGAAAGCATCATATTTTGAAAAGTTTCTGTGCCATTATGAATAACATTGAAAATACCGAAAACTGTAGGTTTTTTTAATATATCTTTTATCAAAAGCTCTGCGGCTGGCTCAGATAAGTTAAGAGAGTCCTTGGGCAAGCCGGCGATCCTGGATAAGGTCTCATGCTGATCTAGAATAATTGCTGGCTCATTTTCCAAAAGGATCTCGACAGCTTCTTTAAAACTTTGATCATCTAATGTGCCTTGACCTATTAATTCCTGGACAGATGATACGATCTTGCTTTTAAATGTTTCATCGGTCGACATTTCACCCAATAAGAAGCGGGCCGCATGAATGGCTGGTAGGCTTATTTGACTATTAATATTCCCCTGTACTTCGTCTAAAAACCAAGATTTACCCTGTTGAGAAAACGCCTTAGAAGTGCATTCTTTGCGCCATAAATTAAGCGCTAATGAATCATTGTCCGGGTCATTGAAATGATATCCCCACGATGCGCCTAAACCTATGATCTTTAGATCAGGATTTGAAGAAACAGCATCCCAGAGCTTCTTTCGATCGCCTTTGTAAAAAATGACTTGGATCGCTTCCCGCTGAAGAGAAGGCTGATAATTCTCAAAATGGTCCCATATGTGATTGGCTTCATTAAGACCTATTTCAACTCCACTCATTCCTTCTTCCGGAGTTGCTTGGGGGGTCGGATCCCACATTTTCCATGTATTTGAGCCTTTCTCTTTATAGGCAAGCTGGAGATGACCTCCACTTGAACGAACAGTCTTCCCATCACCATCCTGGTTCATCACAAACGTTCCTTCAAGGAATATACAATCATACCCTTGAGAACGCATCGCAAGATAGCCAAGATAAGCCATCAGATCGCACTTCCCACGCACCACCCCATCCTTCTTTAAAACATCTCCTATCATGTCAGCCAACATTTCCTTACCCAAGACAAAATTGTAGAATCTGTTATACCTATAATTTATTTTTATAAATTCATTCACTTCTTTCTCTACTACTTCCGGCGACTGGCCTTGAATCTTACCCATCAAATCCTTAAAGGATGGATTGTTTTTAAGCGCTTCTATCTCTTGGGTCTCTCTTGTTGTAAGCCCCGATGGATGGAAAATTTGCCACGGGCTGGGATATAAAACATAGGTAACCACGCCTTCAGGAGAATCAAAATTGGCGATCAAATGCAGGCCATCATCAGAAAGACTGAAATTATCGCTGACATTGGTGATCATATAATTATTTAAAAACCAGGGATCTATGAGCTCTCCCTTTTTAACTGGGAGGTGATGAATTGTCACCGTGTAATTATTGATATTATTAGGATCGTAGGCCTTGGAACCTGTTAATTTTATGCCCTTATCCTCTGTCATGACATCATAACCCCCAACAGCATCATAGACCCTATTGATCATCAATGTGCCATCCGCAAGTCGGGGCCCTTTGATCTCCATAATCTTGGGGCTGTTTCCCACCAAAGAATCTTGTTGACGAAAAGATTCGCCATTGCCATGGATTGAAATTCCCTCCCTATGTACTACCGGCTGCCATTCATTAGGTCCTGTAGTCGAATAATTAATATTAGTTTCTGCGCCGGCTGGAACATATTTATACATTGATGGCGGTGGAGACAATTCATTTCCCCAATCTTTGGGAGAACGAAGATATAATCTTAAATCAAACAAAGCTCCCAAAAATATAGCTGCAATACCAACCCTTTTGATCCAAGTTGACCTATTAAACTCTCTTCTTAGGATAGGAAATTCTAAGCGATCTAGATCTTCTTGTTCTTTAACTGCCGTGGGTATTAGTTCCCAGTTTTTATCCGGCCCCTGTTTATTAGTTAAAGTCTCGAGACTTCTTCTTGCCTCTATTCTCAATTTTTCTTCATAGGCCTTGATCCGGGCCAGTAAATGATGGTCAAAGTATTTCCCCATTAAATTATATTGTTTATCTCTGTCTGCGTATTCCCGAAGCAGACTTTCTAATTGCCCTATAGACATGTGAGCGATTATGCTTTGATGATACGATGTTAACTGTCCTGACTGAGAAGAGTGTAAAATATATTCTGCTTGAGCTAGGGTTTTAGCTGCATCTGTCCTGTTAAAACCGATTATACTTTGCCATGGCGGAAGCGCCTGCTGCCAGCGTTGAAAAGCAGCGGAAATAAATCCTACATCTGCTTTATATTTTGAGTTATCCATCATCGCCAGGTCAGAAATCATGCCCCTATCAGCACCATCCCCGCCTGCTTGCTCTCCTGAAATCTGTCCTAATCTATTTAAAAAGATGTTAACAAGTTCTACACCTGACAATTCATTGACGTGGCTAATCAAATAATCCGGTGATGTTGAGCTATTTAGCAAGAATTCCTTACGGTTTTTGGTGTCTGACGCAGCAAAAACCACCATTTCAGCCGATTCTCCCTCTCTCATATGACTCCCTGTATCATCAAAAAAAATGATTTGGTTTTTAGTTAAATTGCCTTTAATTTGCTTCAAAAGATTCCAGTAATCTACCCGCGAAGACCCGGCTTCACCCGGATTTTCCAAAACACTACTGATCTTTTCATTTACATAACGTCCATCAAGCCCCATCGCTAATAATTTATTTTCTAAATTCATTCGGGCATCTTCTGTAATAAAGGTATACGCTATACCTTCATGGTTCAAACAATCCAAGAAATTAGACAACCATTTTATAAAACCCTGAGAATTGCTTGGCTCTGCCGCATATCTATTGATGACGGTATCCCAACTTAATACGACCATTCTAGGGTTTGAAGGACGCGACTGGCCAATTTTTGTCCATACCCCTAAACTAGCAAGTCTTGCTACTTGTCTAGCGTCATAAAGCATATGAAGAGTTTGAGATTTTTGTGGTCCGGCAAACATTGACTTAATTTTTCCCAAACCAACTAAATTTAAAGCTTTATGAATACCTCCGGCCGACATCCCATGATAATAAGCGCTCATTGTTAATAGATGATCCTGTTGTGCAATTAATTTCGCTAATTCGGGATTGGTCTGTCTATAATCTTTTCCAAAAATAACATTATTTGCAGCAGGTTTCATCCTGCGTTGAGCGATCTTGATCTGTCTCCAATTGTGCCTTGCGGCTGATGTCATAGAGCCGCGGTAATATTGACCCGCAAAGGCTTCATTGAGAAAACTTGGAATATCAAATCGAAAAGAATCTATTGGATTATTCCTTTCCAAAAATGTCCTTAATCGCATATGTGCATATTCATGCATGGCCACTTTTAGAGTTTCTGCGGTAGTAGTCCTGTTTGTTAAACCTAATTTTGTAAAAATAGCATCCCTTACCTTTCTATACAGGGAATCAAAAACAGCGATGTTTAAGGTAAAAACATCATCCCCATTAAATTGAGATGCCGCATATTCACCTAAAAAGGGTTCGTCAGAACGGACCAAAGACAATGATACCTTTCTCCCATTAGATAAAGTTTTGATAAGTACGCCATCGGTAGTTTCATTAAAACCACGATTTGTAAAAAATCTTTTTATTGGGGGATACTCATTTAAAAAGTCGCTGTATGCTTTTCCTGTTAATTGCGCACGATCCGCCTCCGCTCTTGCTATTCTGGCGTATCCCTTGGGATCACCGTCAGCCATTATTACTTTATCTAAATTCTTAACAAGCCCGATAGTGGTCGTTAAATAGTAACCATCTAATCTAGCCCCGGTTAGAACGGCACCTTCCATATCCAAATCATCGCTGAATTTAACATCATATAGATCTGCACCTTGTAGGATCACTCCTCTCATATCACTATAGGAAAATGGTAAATTTGGTTCAAACGCCACACCGGATAAATTGGTACCGTTTAATATCGATCCTTTACAAGATTGAACACTACGGACCAACTCATGAAGATCAAATCCTGTAAGATCCATCCAATCCAATCTAACCCCTATTACTTTCTTCTGACCATCACTTAATGGTTGTGGATGTTTAACTCCATCGCGGATGGCTTCCAAGACCGGGTTTCCTTTAACTTGTTCTTTTCTTAAGAGAGTAAGATCAATGATCCGGACATCCGTAATGTTTTTCTGCTCATCGGTTTTAATAAGGATATTTCCCCCATGAAAATGCTGTTGATCAAACCAAGCGTCACGATCAAAACGCAAACCTTCATTTATACTTGAAATAATTTTTTTTCGTCTCTCGGCTGTGAGCCAATCCGCGCCTAAACTATCCAGGGTTTGATAACCAAAACCCAACGACTCATGAGGAGGCTCGTAACTCCTCAAATCCAATTCATAATAAAAACCAGGTTCTTTTCTTGAAAAGAATATAGGAACAATGGAATGCCTTTCCGCTACTCCCAATTCCTTGACTGCCTCTATATCACCGTCTTGTACGCCCCCCAATCCTCCTTTTTCAACACTCTTTCTAATAATTCTTAATCCATTCCTATGCTGATAGACATCCATTTCAGGAGTAGATCCTTCAAATAGATTAAAACCTATGAGTTTAATAAGCGGAACACTCGATGATAGGATCTTACCAACCTTTACAAAAGACCGGGTACCTCCAAATAATAAAGCATTTCTTACTTGTTCTATTTGCTGAAGATTGCCTTCGATCCCTTTCGAAAAATCAGCTTTAAGAATGTTTTTATCTTCGGCTTTTCTTATTTTTTCAAGATATATTATAGCTATAAGTCCTGCCAGCAGTCCTGCTGCCGCAGCAACACTTAACTGAGTGACCGTCGGCATCCCATTTGCCGGCACTGCGTTAACTGCAACCATCAGCAGCTTCGACTTCCCTACCAAGGCAGGAAATATGTTTGTTATCTTCATGGCTGAATCAGTCTCTAAATTTGTTTTACCCATCATTGCCAGGTCATGAAACTCAAAGTCTACTCCTCCTGAAAAATACTTCCTGGGGATTGTTTCTTGGGTCAAAGGATCAATGTCTTCTTTGATGTAGTTATAAACACCTTTTTTAAAGGCCCGTAGATACTGCTGATAGATCTTTTCTTTTTCTTGCGGGTCATCGATATTGACACCGGCTACTTTGTTCTTGTCTGCGTAAACTTGAGCTAATATGCTGTCTTTGATCTTTTGCTTATACCAGGTTGCCAGGATCAATGAATTGTAAACTTGACGAAGTCTGGCGAAGTTCTTGTTTTCATTGACTTCACGGGTGAGCTCGGGGATCACGATCTCGCGGACGACTTGGCTTCCTAAGGCGTTAACGTCATTTTGAGGCGTAGCCGAAGAATCTAAAGGCACCTTAAGATCCTTCGCTACGTTCAGGATGACAGTATTCTTCGACAGCGCTAAATAATCCTGCTCAAGCATGACCTTTAGTTTGCTCTCGACCACATAGGCTGTGCCTGCTTTGGCATTTTCATAGACAACTGCTTTTTGCGGGATTATCCAAACTTTGTTGAAGGTATTGACCGGGATATTGGTGGTCCCATATTTTTGGGCTGCTTCCTGATAAATCCGTTTCCAAAATTTCTTTCCCACGGCATCTTCAGGATAGATCAGAGATGCGGTGATTTGCTTGAGCATATAGTCTTCCGCCAACAGATCACGGCCCATTTCAGTTAAACCAAAACTTTGCGGGATGATGCGGTCTTTTTCATAAGGAGATAAATTAACCCACAGATCTTTTTCAGGGATGGTCAGGCTTGCTAGGAAATATTTGATTAGTTTGGTGGCTTCTTGTTTAAGTAGAGACGCCATTAATGGCGTCTCTACGGATAATCCGGAATCACCTTTGTCTAATATAAATTCAAAACGAAATGGATCATTGGGATGGACCTTGATACCTTTAAGAATGGGAGGATCTTGCGGTGGACTTAAACGGACCATGACCCCAGGTGCCGGTAAATAGTAATCTTGAGCATCGGCCGGCATCGGGCCGATAATACAGGTCATAATAAAGCTCGCCAAGATTAAGATGATAATTGGGGTTTTCATCATAGTCCTTCTCCCTTACTATAAAATATACCATATATATATTGGCTATAAGGGCGATTGAGGGGATTTTGGGAAAGCGTTTTCTTGGGGTTTTCTCGTCGGATAATCGGTATTCTTATCTGTATTTAAACATCTCTTCTAAATAATTATCTCTATAAGGCACAAAAAAGCCCTGACTGAATTACAATCAGGGGCTTTGAAATAAAAAAGAAAGCCCCTGATTGAATTAACAACCAGGGGCTTTAAATAAACCGGTAACGTTCTACTCTCCCATAGCCGTGTGACTATAGTACCATCGACCTCGGTGGGCTTAACTTCCGTATTCGGAATGGGAACGGGTGTAACACCACCAGTAAAGTTACCGGAAAAATTCCTGACAATTATGAAATATAGAATAATACAACATGCCGATCAAAAAATAATAATGATCAAGCATTTGGCAGATTAGTACAGCTTAGCTTAAAGCCTTACGGCTCTTACACACGCTGCCTATCAACGTCGTAGTCTACAACGTGCCTTTCTCTTCTTGCGAAGAATCGATGATTCATCTTGTAACGGGCTTCGCACTTATATGCATTCAGCTCTTATCCCTTCCGAACATG
>Ga0302319_10002954_pt1 | contig 36053 bp, 33 predicted proteins | sample Bog_T0_2_FD_203319 | JGI IMG/M metagenome (GOLD analysis project Ga0302319, IMG submission 203319) | Peat permafrost microbial communities from Stordalen Mire near Abisko, Sweden - Bog_T0_2 | ecosystem: Environmental > Terrestrial > Soil > Wetlands > Peat | place: Sweden: Abisko, Stordalen Mire...
GGGTAAAGAACTGGCGGCGGCGCTCCTGGGACACATTCTGCATGCGTTCCGAGGCATATTCGCCGCGCGCGGCTTCGGCGAGCAGCCCCTTATGGACATCGGTGGCGAAGATCTGGAAGTCGATCGGGGAAGGAAAATCGGAGGCGGCCTCGGCCAGCACGATGGCGATCGAATAGGCCTCCTCGCCACTGGCGCATCCCGGCACCCAGACCCGGATGGCGCGGCGTTCGGCGCTGGCGCGATGGATCAGTTCGGGCGCCACCGCGCGCGCCAGGCTGGCGAAGGCGGCCTCGTCGCGGAAGAAGTCGGTGACGCCGATCAGCAGCGTCTCGCTCAGCGACTGCGCCTCGTTGCGGTCCGACTGCACGCGATCGGAGTAGTCGGCAAGTTCATCGATATTCAGTTCCTTCATCCGGCGCTGCACCCGGCGCTCGAAGGTCGATTGGGTATATTGCGAGGCGTCGAGATGCGAGGCGCCGACCACCGAGGCGAGGATTCTCTGCAGCGCGGTGGCGATGCTGGCGGATTTGCGCGCCGTCAGGTTGACCCGCGGCAGCAGGATGCTCTCCACCACCATCAGCGCCAGCGCCTCCGGCGTGTCGACGCCGCTGACGCCGTTGGTGGCGATCGCCGCGATCGGCATTGAATCGAATTTCGCCGATTCCGGCGATTGCGCGAACACCACGCCGCCGGCGGCATGCACCGCGACCACGCCCTGGGCGCCGTCGGTTCCCGATCCCGACAGGATCACCGCCGCGCCGCGGCTGCCCCAGGAGGCGGCGATCGACGTCAGCAGAATGTCGATCGACGACACTCTGGCGCTCGAGGTCGGCGCCGGCCGCGCGGCAACGCGGAACTGCAATCCGACCACCTCGATCTCGGTACCGGGTTGAATGACATAGACCGTGTTCGGCCGCAGCGGCGCGCCGTCCTCGACCGGGCGCACCGGCATGCCAGTATGTCGGGCGAGCAATTCGTCGAGCACGCTTTTGAAGTCGCGTGCCAGATGCATCACCACGACATAGCTGCCACCTGAATCGGTCGCGGCCTGGTCGAAAAATCGTTCGAGCGCCTCGAGCCCGCCGGCCGATGCGCCGAGTCCGACGACGAAACTCGGCTCGTCCACTTTCTGGTCCATGGTCGGGATTTCCGAACAGCCGATTCGTTGCACGATGACGCGAGTTCCATTGATAAACGAATCGTAAACACCCGCGCAACGCGATCGTCAAAAAGTTTCATCCTAGGTATCATGTAGCCATGCGAGTCAGTATTTGTACGGATTGTTGTCGATCGGCAACAGCGATTCCATTGGCTTAAGGAATTTCATGGGTTGTTGGTGATTCGTTGATGACGAGTTAATCCTCCAGCGGCGGTTGATCGCCAGAGCGGCCTACGATGCATAATTTCGCGCACGCCCAGAAGAATGGTCGCCGCCCCGTCAATGTCCTCCTGGTCGAGGACGATGACATCGATGCCCGCATCATCAAGCTTGTCGCCGAGCTGGTCGAAGGCTTCAATCTTGGCTTGACCCGCGTCGACAGCCTGACCGGCGCCAAGGCCGCGCTCGACAAGGCCGCGCTCGAAGGCGCAAGATTCGACATCTGCCTGTTGGATTTCTGGCTGGGACGGGAATCCTCGCTGCGCTTCCTGGCCGCGCTGGAGCAGATGGACAGCCTGCTCGGCACCGTCGTGCTCTCCAATATCTCGCAGCAGGACGCCACCAAGCTGCGCCTGTCCTCCGGCAGGAATTACTTCCTGCCGAAGGCGGACTGCACACCACAGCAGCTCGAACAGGCCATCGGCGCCGTGATCGCGCTGCAGCCATCGGCGCCCGACTGTGTGATCCACGACAACGCGGCCTGAGGCAACGCGGCCGGCTCGATCGACGTCGTTACCGCGCAGGCCGGCTCATACCGTGCGGGTGTCGAACAGAAGGATATCCGCCCCGCCGGTCGCGAAGTTGGGTACGTCGGCCGCCGCGGCCTGTCCCTCGCGGCTCGCGAACGCGGCCTGCACCGCTGCCATGCTGTCGAAGGTCAGGGTCGCGATCAGGTGGAAGCCGGACGGTCCGGCCGGCGTTGCCACCGGGCCCTGACTGAGCTGGTAGCGCCGCAGGCCCGGCATCTTGCTGGCAAGCGGAATATGGGTCTCGGCATAATAGCGATCGAACGCGGCGGCATCCCGGGGTGTCTTGTAAATCACGACGACGTCGGCCATCTGGTTTCTCCCTTTGAACTGAAATGTTGTTGTTTTAGCGCCGCTCTTTTATCGCGGCACGACCGCGGGCGCTACTGCGCGCTCTCGCCGAGAAAGCCATGCAGCGCCGCCACCACCTGGGCGCCCTCGCCGATCGCGCCGCCGACCCGCTTGACCGATCCGGAACGGACATCGCCGACCGCGAACACGCCGGGCACCGAGGTTTCGAGCGGCGCCACCAGCCGTCCCTGGTTCTGTTCGGACTGCGCGCCGGTGACGACAAAGCCGGCGCGATCGAGCGTCACGCCGCAGCCATCGAGCCAACCGGTGGCCGGGTCAGCGCCGACGAACAGGAACAGATGACGGATCTCGACCGTCGTCTCCTCCGGCGACAGCCGGCTGCGCCAGCGCACCCGCTCAAGCGAGCTGTCGCTGCCTGACAGCGCCACCACCTCGGTGTTGAACAGCAATTCGATATTGGGCGTCGCCTCGATCCGCTCGATCAGATAGCGCGACATGCTGGCGCCGAGGCCGCCGCCGCGGATCACCAGGTGCACCTTTCGGGCATGGCCGGACAGAAATACCGCGGCCTGACCGGCAGAATTGCCACCGCCGACCAGCACCACCTCCTGTTGGGCGCACAGCCGTGCCTCGATCGGCGACGCCCAGTAGAACACCCCGCGGCCCTCGAACTGCGCCAGATTTTCGATTCGTGGCCGTCGGTAGCGGGCGCCGCTCGCCACCACCACCGCGCGCGCCCGCAATCGCGCGTCGCCGTCCAGGGTCAACGCGAAGGCGCCGTCCAGGCGCGCGCAATCGAGCGCCTTGACCTCGACCGGGATCATGATCTCGGCGCCGAATTTCTGCGCCTGGGAGAACGCGCGGCCGGCCAGGGCCTGGCCGGAAATGCCGGTCGGAAAGCCGAGCAGGTTCTCGATCCGGGCGCTGGCGCCGGCCTGGCCACCGTAGGCGCGGGTGTCCAGCACGGCGACCGCGAGCCCTTCCGAGGCGGCATAGACCGCGGTTGCGAGGCCCGCCGGACCGCAGCCCACGATCGCGACATCATAGATTCGGTCGCGGCGGCCCGCGCCGATCATGCCCATGGCGCGGGCGAGCTCGGTCTCCTTGGGGTTTTTCAGCACCGTGCCGTCGGCGATCACCACCAGCGGCCAATCCGCGGGCGCCGGCGAATAGCGCGCGATCAGGTCCGAGGCATCGCCATCGCTGGCCGGATCGAGCAGATGATGCGGAAAACCATTGCGGGTGAGAAAGCTCTGCAGCCGCAGCACGCCCGACGAATCCGGCGGCCCGATCAGCACCGGGCCGCCGATGCCGCCCTGGATCAGGCTGACCCGGCGCAGGATAAGAGCGCGCATGATGCGCTCGCCGAGATCAGCCTCGGCGACCAGCAGCGCGCGCAGCCGCTCCGGCGGGATCAACAGCGCCTCGACCTCGCCCTCGGCATGGCCATCGACCAGCGCCACCCGGCCCGACAATTGGCCGGTCTCGGCGAGAAATTGGCCCACGCCCTGGTCGATGACAGGTGAAACATGACCAAGGCCATCGCGGTGGGTGATCGCGACCAGGCCCGACAGCACCACGTACATGCCGGGGCCGGGCTTGCCGGTCTCGAAAAGCGCAGCGCCATCGCGATAGGTTCGCACCTCGCCGAACCGGCGCAGGCGCTCGATCTCGGCCGCGGTCAGGGTCGGAAAGGTCTGCTCATGGCGCGGATAGGCCAGTTGACCGCTACCCGGCGCCCGCCGTACCGCCGTCGAATCCGAAGCCATCGCCAGTTCCCCTTCAACCTTGCACCGGCGGCGCGGAACGCTGCTACGTCAACTTACGACTTTCGTCCGCCGAGCCGCAATCTAGCCGACAAATTTCAGGGAAGCGATTCACGACGCCGCGGTCGCCACGCCCTTGGATTGCCCGCACCGGCCGCACTCTGGTTGTGTGAGCCGGCGCGACGGGGCAGAGGCCAGATCGATCGAGCTCTGCGATGGCGACTGGCCCGGTCACGCCTGGCGGTCTCGGTGCTAAATGCGGCAAGCTGCGGCCCGTCGCATCGCGTTCCGCTGCAATTTCAAACAGCCAAATTTGTCAAACAGCAAAAAGTTTAAAATGGAAACGGCGCTTCCAATTTGCGTCAGCGACAATTGCCGGTACATCGAGCAAATCCAGTCCGTATGCGACCGATGATTATGTCGGCCGAATTTATTCGGCTCGATCATAACCCAATCAGGCCCCTCAGACCAACAGCACCGTTCGGTACTTGGCCGAGAGGCTCTTCGCGCGCGCTATGCGCTCGGCTTGCTCGGCTGGGCTCAGCTTTGGCGGCGGCGCCGTACGGCTGTCGACGGGATCGCCCACCAACAAGAAGAGTTCCTCCTGCCCCGCTGGCGTGCACATGCAGAGCAGACGTGCCGTTTTGTCCGACTTGTTCTTGAACGAGTGGGGTGCATTGGCCGGAACGTTTAAGGTCGAACCAGCGCTGACCCGATGCGTCTCGCCCCGGAAGGTGAATTCGAACTCGCCTTCCAGGATCGTGAACATTTCCTCAAAGTCGTGGCGATGCGGCGGCGGGCCGCCGCCCGGTGGCACCAGCATGTCGACCAGGCAGTAGCGGCCACCGGTCTGCTCCCCGCCTACAAGTATCGTGTAAGTACCACCCATGACCGAGATGTGACGCAGGCTCGGATCGTCGGGGTTGGCCACGGTGAGCTTGTTGTTCGGATCGTCGGGCGGGATTGTGGCTCCGAGGGGTGTAGTCGTGCTGTTGGTCATTTGATTTCTCCGGTGCAATCCAGGATGGTGAGTATAGCGATCTTTCCCGTATTGCGCACCAGAACCTAGCAAATAATTGGCTCCTCAAAGATGGGCGAGGGACGCTCTTGCGAGCGCTAAGCAGCTCAGTGACCGTCACTGCTCGGCGGCTCATCAAAATGCCCTCGCGGCTTTTATCGGCGAAGGCCACCTCAGGCGTCATGTACGGCGCATGCGCACGATATATGAACAGCGGAGGGCTACGCTTCTCGGCTCACTCCTCGACAAATGCGGCGCCCACTTACGGCCGTATCCTGCCGTGGCCGGCCTCCACATCGCCGCTGCATTGGGCGGCGCCGTCAGCGCCGGCGAATTTGTGGCGAGGGCTGCAAAGGCAGGCGTTGGGGTTCGCACCATCGCTGAATTCGCAACAGGTCGGAGTGCTCCGGAAGGAATTGTTATTGGCTACCTCCGGCCTCTTTCGGGCGAGGATATGAGTAGTTTCCGATCCTATCCATTGTGTTCGATCGTCCTAGCGTCCGGTCAGTCAATCGTTGAGGAGGCTATCATGGCACCGCCGAACAAGACTGAACGCCGGGCAATCGTCGATACCCACCGGCACCCGATCGGACCCAAGCTCGCGGCCAAGATGGCGGAGGCAGGCTTCTACGATCCAAAACAAGAATTCCCGCAAACCAACGCCCAGGACTTGATCGGCTATCGCGAGTTCTACGATCTGGAATACGCCATGCCCAAGTCGCGCGAGGAAGGCGTCACCCTCAGCCTTGCCAGCAATGGCGGCGAGGTGGAATGGTTTGCGCGGGACCTCCTTAAAGTCAGCACCGGCGACGCCCTCAAGATCCTGAACGACGAATATTTGGAGATCAGGGATAGCTATCCTGGCGAGTTCGCGCTGATGGCCAACGCTCACGCGCTCGAAGAGAATTGTCGGCCCATTGTCGAGGAAATGATCCGAAAGGGCGGCGCCAAGGCGGTTGCGGTTTCGTCCAGCTACGGCGACGGCGCAGGTCGCGCTTTCCTCGACAGCCCGAAGGCGGAATGGCTGTGGGAGTTTGCGGCAGCGAACGACCTCGTGGTCCATATTCATCCGCCGATGCTGTCGCTCGGGCACGAGGCGCTCATGCAGTACCGCCTCAACGAGGCGGTTGGCCGCCCCTTCGACTCGACCGTCAACGGCGCCCGGATGATCGCCTCCGGTTTGTTCGATCGCCACCCCAAGCTGCAGGTGCTGATCGTCCATATGGGTGGCGAACTGGCGTCGGTCCTTGGTCGCCTCGAATTCAATTGGCGCCTTAATTACAAAGGGATCCGCAACCCGCCGGCCGGCAAGCCCTACAAGAACATTCGGCCGCCATCCGACTACTTCAAGACCAACATCCTGGTCGACTGCATGGGTTTCAACCCGATCGGACTGCAAGCCGCGGTTGACATGTGCGGTGTGGACCGCGTGGTGTTCGGCTCCGATTACGGTCCGGTTCCATACGGGATCAAAGAGCATGTGCAGATCGTCGAGGACGTGCTTCCGAGCCCAGCTGAGCGCCAACAGGTGTTCTCGAAGACAAGCAACCGGATATTCCGCCTCGGCCTATCCGATACCGATCTGGTCGACGCCGCTGTTCAACAATCTCGGAGGTCAGCCTAGAGCGTGACACGATCGGATTGATGCGGATTTGCCGACCGAATGACGCTCTCGTCTCGCCCTCGGCGAGCATCTCTATCGAGCGGGTGCACGTCCACCACTTATGTGAGGTAAGTTAATGGCCAAAGCTGAGGTTTTCAGCGTATCCTTGCGCGCCGAACTGCATTCCACCGAGGCGGCTGGCTCGCAACCCAAACCGAACGACGCCTTTGTCGAGTTCCCCGACTTCGTGTTCGGCGACGGCGAAACGCTGGTGTCGCTGAAGTTGCACTATCTGACCCTTGGAACGCCGCGTCGCGACGCGAGTGGCGCAATTGAAAATGGGGTTCTGCTGCTTCACGGCACCGCGGGATCAGCTGCCGACTTGGCGCAGGCCGCGTTCTTCGATGCGCTTTATGGTGCCGGGGAGCCGCTTGACCTCAGCCGATATTTTGTTGTGATCCCGGACGCTATCGGCGCTGGGGACTCCAGCAAGCCATCCGACGGATTGCAGGCCCATTTCCCTCATTATGGCTACACGGATCAGGTTCGGGCTCAGCATCTGCTTCTTGAGAAAATAGGCATACAGCACCTGAAGATGTTGCTTGGGACGTCGATGGGAGGCATGCAGACCTGGCTTTGGGGCGAGATGTTCCCTAACGACATGGATTGCCTCGTGGCGATCGCCAGTACGCCGGCTGCGATCAGCGGCAGGAACATGATATGGCGCGAGATGATCAGCCAAGCCATTCGCAGCGACCCAGCCTGGAACAACGGAGATTATCCGAAGGACAGGCCGCCGAAAAACTGGATCAAGGCGGTCATACCATTATCCGCGATCATGACGGGATCAGCTGGACAATTTCAAAAGCAGGCCCCTACCCGCCAAACCGCGATTGAGCTCGTGGGCAAGTTCGAGGCTGACGGCGAAGCCTATGACGCCAACGACATGCTCTATGCCTTCGAGAGCTCGGCCGACTATGATCCGGCGCCAAAGCTGAACGCGATCATCAAGCCGATGCTGGCCATCAATTTTGCTGACGATTTGACCAATCCTCCCGAACACCTGCACCTGCCAACCGCATCGAACTTTACGAGGGTGATGATTCCCGCAGGCCCTGACAGCTACGGACACATGAACCTTGGGCACCCCGCTGTTTGGGCTTCGGCTCTCGGGTCTTTCCTGCAGCGCCTTCCGCTCGAGCGGTGACGACCGTAGCGATCAAATGATCCCGCAAAGGTGCACCAAATGGACAACGCTACTCAATCCGCCGTCGATCAAGACAAGTTCAGCCCGGTGCGGGGCAGCTGGGGTGCTCCCATCATGGGACCGCAAAACCCCAGTCTGGAGCGCGCCAACCCCGACCTGCTCTCATCGCCCCCGACCGACGCTGGCACGATCCCGAACCTGAAATTCTCCTACAGCATGGCCCGCAACCGGCTTGCCCCTGGCGGCTGGGCTCGGGAAATCACGATCCGCGAACTGCCGGTCGCAACGACGATGGCTGGCGTCAACATGCGGCTTCAGCCCGGCGGCATTCGCGAGCTGCATTGGCACAAGGAGGCGGAGTGGGCCTACATGATCGCCGGCCGCGCCCGCGTCACGGCGATCGACCCGCAAGGCCGCAATTTCATCGATGACGTCGGAGCCGGCGACCTGTGGAATTTCCCAGCCGGGATTCCGCACTCCATTCAGGGCCTGGAAGTAGGTTGCGAGTTCCTTCTTGCATTTGACGACGGAAATTTCTCGGAGAACGAAACTTTCCTGGTCACCGACTGGTTCGCGCACACGCCGCGTGACATTCTCGCGAAGAACTTCGGCGTAGCCGAGGCCGCCTTCGCAGACCTCCCCGAGGACATCGAGCACACCCGCTGGATTCTCAGGGGACAAGTGCCAGGCCCCATGGCGGACGCCGCGGTCATTTCTCCAGCCGGGGCCACACCGGTGAACTACACCTACAAGCTCACTGAACAAAAGCCCGTGAAGGTCGCCGGTGGCCAGGTTCGGATCGTCGACTCCTCGAATTTCCCCGCTGCAACGACCATCTCGGCCGCCCTTGTCGAGATCGAGCCGGGCGGCATGCGGGAGATGCACTGGCACCCGAACACCGACGAGTGGCAATATTACCTGAGTGGTCGAGGCCGCATGACGGTGTTCGCCGCGAGCCAGAAAGCCCGGACGTTCGACTATCAGGCGGGTGATGTCGGTGCCGTGCCCTTCGCGATGGGGCACTACGTCGAAAACACCGGCCAGGAGACCTTGCGATTCCTCGAATTGTTCAGAAGCCCCTATTTCGCAGATGTCTCGCTCAACCAGTGGATGGCGTTGTCGCCGCGCGAACTGGTTCGAGCCCATTTCAACCTCAGCGACGCCACGCTTGACGCGCTGAGCAAGACCAAGCCTGTGATCGTGCGGTCGGCCGCAATGCACCCTGAGATGCCGGCTCTTCCCCATTGGCCGGAAGGCTCCGTTGCAATTCTCAGCACGATGAACGGCTCACTGCACGCTATTCCCGTCGTCACCGTCTTGCGGGCCGGCGATCACAAGATACTGATTGCTCTTGCGCGCAGCCGCGGTTCGGTGCTGCGGATTCATCAAGACGCGGTCGTCGCAGTCACGCTGCTGATTGAAGGAAACCATGCGTTCACGGCGCGGGGCCGTGCCCGGACCGTCCAGGACACGATGGACGGCGCCAAAGAATTTTCGGCCATCGCGATCGATGTCGCCGAGATCGACGATCATCGCCAAGCGTCGCTCTCGGTCGATTCCGGCGTCAGCCTGCACTGGAACAGCGATGCCGACCGGACCGCTTTTCGGGACCACATCAGACTGTTGAGGAAAATCGCGTCGACGTCTAACTAAAATGACAATCGAGGCCATCCTGCCCCCGGAGGGGCGCGACTATCGGCTTGACCTGCTGCGTGGGTTTGCCAACTGGGGAATTTTTCTCGACCACATTCCCGACAATGCGGTCAATTGGGTCACCCAACGAAATTATGGGTTCAGCGACGCCGCCGATCTGTTCGTTTTCATCTCAGGCTATACGGCTTCATTCGTTTACGCGCGTGTCATGCTCATCGCGGGTTCGTGATCGGCGGAACCCGCCTCGTCAAGCGTGCCTGGCAGATCTACGTGGCGCACATTATCCTGTTCGTGATGTATATCGCCGAAATCGGATATTTGGCTCAGCGCTACACGGATCCAAATCTCGAGAACGAATTTAACGTCGCCGGCTTTATGAGCAACCCGGCCGAGACTCTCCGCCAGGGCCTTATCCTCGCGTTCAAACCCGTCAATATGGACGTGCTGCCGCTCTATATCCTGCTGATGATATTGTTCCCCCCCGGTGCTGTGGGCGATGCTGCGGCGACCGAACCTGACGCTCGGGGCATCGTTGCTGCTCTATCTAGCTGCGCGCCATTTCAGTTGGAACTTGCACGCCTATCCGACCGGGTCTTGGTACTTCAACCCATTTTGCTGGCAGCTTCTGTTCGTGTTCAATCGAGTCCATGCCGCTGATCCGGTCGCGAGCGCTGCTCGTGCTCGGCGGCGCCTACCTCGTGTTCGCGCTGGTCATGACGATGGCGGGCCGTTCCTCGAACTCGCCCACCTGATGCCCGCATGGCTCGTTGATGCGTTCAACCCCAATGACAAGACCAATCTTGCGCCCTACCGCCTTCTTCATTTTATCGTCCTTGCCTTCTTCATCACGCGGTTCATGGCGCGCGACTGGCCCGGTTTACAATGGCGAATCTTCCTGCCCGTGATCAAATGCGGCCAGCGATCGCTTGAAGTGTTCTGCCTCGGCATCTTCCTCGCGGTCGTGGCCCATGTCGTTCTCGTCGAGGTTTCGAACATGATCTGGATGCAGGTCTTTGTCAGCGTCCTCGGCATCGTATTAATGACCTTGCTCGCCTACTACGGTTCCTGGTCCAAAAACGCCGACAAGAAGCCTCCAAATCCCTCCACAAGTCCCATGCCGGCGCGGGGCTAGTCCGAGCGCTCTCCCAGTTGGGCGGTTCGCAATCGCTCAACGTCCGTTAGGGCGTCGGGCAAAAGTATAATCATCCGATCTTGTGGGGCAGCGGCCGCGGTAATTCTTCCACCGTATCGCAGCTCGACATGCAAGCCTTGACGCTGTTCAGCCCCACTCCTTGGCGTGTTCTGGCAAATTCATCGAGCCGGCGACGATCCTCGGCGAGGTCAGGCCCGGAAAGATCGAAGACGGAGTCGAGCAGGGCCACAGCTTCAGCTATGCTAGCGGTAACATCCTCGCCACGCTCTGCTGCCATGGCGGTCAGGCGCGCGTCGGTTTCAGCATCAATTTCAAGGGTACGACGAACGACGTTCATCGTTCTTGAGTAGTTATCGACAAACCATTTGTCGAGTGTCGGCAGGCTGGCCCGGCGGTCAATTCGTCGATGCGCCTCAGGGATGACCACCTGCAGAGGCTATCACCTGGTTTGCCCGGCCTGCGGCGTGCAGGTCGCGCCCGGGATTTTGGCTGCGCGAGCGGGCAAGACCCCAGCACCGCTGTCCTGAGCTCCCGCAAGGAATACCGGGAGGCGGGCGGCCGTCGCCTCTTCCGCAGGCAAAATCGCGGTTTCCCCTTCCGCCGAAAACGCATTATGGTGCCGCCCTGCTTCGCTACGGGCGAAGTTTTATTATCCATCCATATCAAAGGCTTGGGAAAAGCACCGGCCTTTGGAGGACGTTTTGACCCGGTACATCTCGACGCGGGGGGAGGCCCCCCCTCTGGGCTTCTGCGACGTCATGCTGACCGGGCTCGCCCGTGACGGCGGCCTTTACGTGCCTGAAACCTGGCCGCTGCTATCCCCGGATATCATTGCCGGTTTTTTTGGCCGGCCGTACTGGGAAGTCGCCGTCGACGTGCTCCGGCCGTTTGTCGGCGGCGAGATCTCGGATGCCGATCTCGGCCGCATGGCCAATGAGGCCTATGCCACCTTCCGCCATCCGGCCGTCGTACCGCTGGACCAGATCGGACCCAACCAATTCCTGCTGGAGCTGTTTCACGGCCCGACCTTGGCCTTCAAGGACGTGGCGATGCAGTTGATCTCGCGACTGATGGATCACGTGCTCGCGAGGCGCGCGCAACGCACCACCATTGTGGTCGCGACCTCGGGCGATACCGGGGGCGCCGCGGTCGACGCCTTCGCGGGCCTGGAAAATGTCGACCTGATCGTGCTGTTTCCGCATGGCCGCATCTCGGAGGTGCAGCGGCGGATGATGACGACGTCGCGCGCCAGTAATGTTCATGCGCTCGCCATTGCCGGTCATTTCGACGATTGCCAGGCGCTCGTGAAGGGGATGTTCAATCACCACCGGTTTCGCGATTCCGTGGCGTTGTCCGGCGTCAATTCCATCAACTGGGCGCGCATCATGGCCCAGGTGGTCTATTACTTCACGTCAGCGGTCGCGCTCGGCGCGCCGCATCGCGCGGTGGATTTCACCGTACCGACCGGCAATTTCGGCGACATCTTCGCAGGCTTTGTCGCCAAGCGGATGGGGCTGCCGATCCGCAGGCTGCGGATCGCCGCCAACCTTAACGACATCCTGCCGCGGACGCTGACGTCAGGCATCTATGAAGTGCGCGAGGTTCATGCCTCGGCGTCGCCGTCGATGGATATTCAGGTCTCCTCGAATTTCGAGCGTCTGCTGTTCGAGGTGAGCGGCCGCGACGCAGCCATGGTTCGGCGGCTGATGGGCTCGCTGCAGCAGTCCGGCCGCTTCGTGCTGCCCGATGCCATGCTCGCTGCGATCCGGGATGAATTCGACGCCGGTCGCGCCGACGAAACCGAAACCAGCGCCGCGATCCGCGCCGCCTGGCGCGAGGCCGGCGATCTCGTCGATCCGCACACCGCGGTGGCGCTAGCGGTGGCCGATCGCGACGCTTCGGATTCCAGGCTGCCCAATATCGTGCTGGCAACCGCCCATGCCGCGAAATTCCCCGACGCGGTGGAAGCCGCCTGCGGCAAGCGTCCGGACTTGCCGGCCTGGCTCGAGGGGCTGATGACCAGGCCCGAGCACATCACGGTCATGAACAACGATCAGATTGAAGTCGAACGGTACGTGCTGTCGGTCAGCCGCGCCGCGAAGCAAGGAGCAACCGGATGAGCGTCGATATCACCAAGCTTCCCTCGGGCCTGACGGTGATCACCGACAGCATGCCGCATCTGGAGACCGCGGCGCTCGGCGTCTGGGCCGGGGTTGGCGGTCGCGACGAGAAGCCGAGCGAGCATGGCATCTCGCATCTGCTCGAACACATGGCGTTCAAGGGTACGACGCGGCGCTCGTCGCGGGAGATTGTCGAGGAAATCGAGGCCGTCGGCGGTGATCTCAACGCCGGCACCTCGACCGAGACCACGGCCTATTATGCGCGGGTCATGAAGGCCGATGTGCCGTTGGCGCTCGACGTCCTGTCCGATATCCTGGCCAATCCGTCCTTCGTGCCGGACGAACTGGAGCGCGAAAAGAGCGTCATCGTGCAGGAGATCGGCGCGGCGCAGGACACGCCCGACGATGTGGTGTTCGAGCATCTCAACGAGCTCTGCTATCCCGATCAGCCGATGGGACGTTCGCTGTTGGGAACGGCCAAGACCCTGAAGGGGTTCAACCGCGATACGCTGCGCGGCTATCTTTCGACGCATTATCGCGGGCCGGACATGGTGGTGGCGGCGGCGGGCGCGGTCGATCACCGGCGGGTGGTCGAGGAAGTGTCCGCGCGGTTCGCCTCCTTCGACGCGGAATCGGCGCCGAAGCCGCAGCCGGCCAAGTTCGGCAAGGGCGGTTCCCGCGTCGTCCACCGCGAGCTTGAACAGGCGCATCTGACGCTGGCGCTCGAGGGCGTGCCACAAACCGATCCGTCGCTGTTCTCGCTGCAGGTCTTCACCAATACGCTCGGCGGCGGCATGTCTTCACGGCTGTTCCAGGAGGTGCGGGAGAAGCGCGGGCTGTGCTACTCGATCTATACGTTCCATGCGCCTTACAGCGACACCGGCTTCTTCGGGCTCTATACCGGGACCGACCCCGGCGATGCGCCTGAGATGATGGAGGTGATCGTCGATGTGATCGGCGATGCGGTCGAGACACTGACCGAGGCCGAGGTCGCGCGCGCCAAGGCGCAGATGAAGGCGGGGCTCTTGATGGCGCTGGAAAGCTGCAGTTCGCGGGCCGAGCAGTTGGCACGACATGTGCTGGCCTATGGGCGTCCGCTGACGGTAGAGGAGCTGGTGACCCGGATCGATGCCGTGACCGTGGAATCAACCCGGAACGCGGCGCGGGGGCTGTTGTCCAGAAGCCGGCCGGCCGTGGTCGCGCTGGGCAGCGGCAGGGGTCTGGACACGGCGGTGGCTTTTGCGGAAGGATTGATCGGAGCAAAGGACAAGGCGCGCCTGCATTGAGTTGGCGGGGTGTGACAATCGACCTCTTGCATAGGGGATCAACGATCGATGGCGCTGTTTCGTTTGCCCTCCAGCGGACCGGCTGCGCTCGCGCCGCGCGGTCACGGCCTGCTGCTGAGAGCCCCGCAGATGTCCGATTTTATGCAATGGTCGCATTTGCGCGACTATAGCCGGGAATATCTCACGCCCTGGGAGCCGATCTGGCCGTCGGACGATCTGACCCGTTCGGGCTTCCGGCGGCGACTGCGCCGCTACGCCGAGGATATCGCGGCGGACCGCTCCTATCCGTTCGTCGTGTTTCGTGAATCCGATGGAGCAATGATCGGCGGGATTACCCTGGCCAATGTCCGCCGCGGCATCGTGCAGGCCGGTACCATCGGATACTGGGTCGGACAGCCACATGCGCATCGCGGCTATATGACGGCGGCGCTGCGGGTGCTATTGCCGTCGCTGTTCGGCGAACTCAATCTGCACCGCATCGAAGCCGCCTGTATTCCCACCAATGCGCCCTCGATCCGGGTGCTGGAGAAATGCGGCTTCAGCCGGGAGGGCCTGGCGCGGCGATATCTTTGCATCAACGGCGTCTGGCAGGACCACCTGCTGTTCGGCCTGCTGCACGAGGATTTTCGAGGCTAACCGTGTTTTCAGATATAACCCGGCGGGATTGCGGCGCAGCCTGGATGTGCCCTTGATCTGCCTTGGGTTCGCCGTCATTGCGCTGGTATAACCCGCCATCCCGCGCTAGGCCCCGGACTCATCGGGCCCGCGGTGTTTAGGACCTCTGCATGATGCGTAACCAGGTGATGAGGCCGACGAAGGGCGCCGGCGCGGCGAGCCATCGGCGCGTGGCGCTTGCCTTGGCCACCGCTGGCGTCGTGCTGTCCGGCTGCACCGGTGGCAGCAGCCTGTTCGGCGGGACATCGTCCGATTCATCTCCCTCCATCGGCAGCCGCTTCAGCGAATTGTTCGGATCCAAATCGCAAGCCGTCGGCGAGAGGCCGCCGCCGCCGGTTGACAATGAATTGAGCTGTCCCCCCGTCAGCATCCGCGCCGGCGCATCGACCTACACCGTGGCGGCGCCGGGCAAGGAGGCTGTCGGCAACGATGTCCGCTATCAAGCCACCATCACGCGAACGGCCCGCGACTGCAAGCTGAACGGCGACCAGATCACCGCGCGGATCGGCATTCTTGGCCGCGTCATCGCCGGCCCGTCCGGAAGTCCGTCGACCGTCGAGATTCCGCTCCGCGTCGCGGTGGTGCAGGGCGGCGTCCAGGAACACACGATCACCACCAAGGTCTACCGGACCAGTGTCGCGATGACCGAGGACGGCAGCGTGCCCTTCAACCTGGTCGCGGAGGACGTGGTCTACCCGGTACCGCAAGGCGCGGCCGGCGATTCCTACATCTTTTACATCGGCTTCGATCCGCAGGCGCTGACGCCCGAGCCAAAGCCCAAGGCTGCTCGGAAGAAGAAGTAGGGTCTTTGGCCGCGCGCGGGAACGGAGACCAACGGACCGGATGATAATTGAAGACGCACGGTGCGCGATTTACAACCTCTCCCCACGCGCGACATCGTATGCACATATTTGATTCGTTCGAGCCTGACCTTTCGAACCCTCATGGCGTGCCCGAAAGATTGAAAACAGCTGCTTTTCGAGATACGCGTATCGAATAGCCGCAAGCGGGGCAAGGTTTGCGGCGCGCGATGCAAACGGAACGCGAATACAAAACCGCGGAATTAGTTCAGCTTCGCACGAACTTCGCCGATACCCTTGGCGAGCAGCGTATCGGCGATCTCGCCCTTGACCGACTGCGACAGGATCGAGGATGCGGCCAGGATGGCGGCATTGGCCGCTGCGGCGCGCACATCGGCCAGCGCCTGTGCTTCGGCCATCGCGATCTTGCCTTCGGCGGTCCTGGTGCGCCGGGCGACGAAATCTTCCATCTTGGTCTTGGCCTCCGACGCGATCCGCTCGGCTTCGGCCTTGGCGCCGGCGATGATGTCCTGCGCCTCGCGCTCGGCGCTGGCCTGCTTGGCCTGGTATTGCGCCAGCAGTTTGGCCGCCTCGTCCTTGAGCCGGCGCGCCTCGTCGAGTTCCGCCTTGATGCGGTCGCTGCGGGTGTCGAGCGCCTTGATCACCGTGCGGTGCACGCCCAGATAGATGAATCCGCCCATCAGGATGACAAAGGCGACGGCGACCCAGAATTCCGGTTCGGCGAACATCACATTATCCCTTCAAGGACGCGTCAACGGCGCTGTCGAGCGAGGTTCTGTCCGGCAGTACCCCGGTCAGACGTTGCACGATTGCAGCGGCCGCCTCGGCGGCGATGCCACGGACATTGCTCATGGCCGATTCACGGGTCGTAGCGATGGTTTTTTCCGCCTCGGCCAACTTGACCGAGAGCTGATCTTCCAGCGTTTTGCGCTTGGCCTCGGCTTCTGCATTAAACTTATCGCGGGTCTCCGCGCTGATGGCCTGAGCGCGCGCGCGCGCCTCGGCGAGTGCGTTTTCATAGGCCTTGAGGGCGCCGTCGGAGGCGTCCTTCAGCTTATGGGCCTCTGAAAGATCGCCCTCGATGGTGTTCTGACGTTGGTCGAGCACGCTGCCGACGCGCGGCAGCGCAATTCGAGAAACAATCAGATAAAGCGCCACGAATGCGATCAGCAGCGACACCAGTTGCGACGCAAAGGTGTCCTTCTGGAACGGCGGGAACTCGTGTTTAGGGGCATCGGCTTCGGTATGGGCAGTGGTGCCCTTGGCGTCGCCATGACTGTCAGCCACGGGCTTCTCCTGTTCGACCAGAATTGAGATACCAGACTTGAGATATCAGAGCGCAAACAGGAGCAGCAGCGCGATCAGCAGCGAGAAGATGCCGAGCGCTTCCGTCACGGCGAAGCCGAAGATCAGGTTGCCGAACTGGCCCTGGGCGGCGGAAGGATTGCGCACCGCGGCAGCGAGATAGTTGCCGAAGATGATGCCCACGCCCGCGCCGGCGCCACCCATGCCAATGCAGGCAATACCAGCGCCAATATACTTCGCGGCAATCGGATCCATGAAACGAACTCCTTCTTGAGGTTGGCTAGAGAGGCTTGGTGTTAGTGGCCAGGGTGGATGGCATCATTGATATAGATGCAGGTGAGGATGGTGAAGACATAGGCCTGCAGGAACGCGACCAGCAGTTCGAGCGCGGTCAGCGCGATCACCATGCCGAGCGGCAGCACCGCGCCGAAATAACCAGCAATGCCAAGGCCGGCCAGCAGCGGAATGAAGCTTGCGAACACCGCCAGGGCGATATGACCCGCGAGCATGTTCGCAAACAGACGCACCGAGTGCGAAATCGGCCGCAGGAAGAACGAGAATACCTCGATGAACACCACCAGCGGCAGAATGAAGATCGGGATCCCCGACGGCACGAACAGCTTGAAGAACTTCAGTCCATTCCTGTAGAAACCATAGATCAGGACCGTCAGAAACACGATCATCGCCAGCACCACGGTGACGATCAGGTGGCTGGCAATGGTGAAGTTGTAAGGAATCACCCCGACGATGTTCGATACGGCGATGAACATGAACAGGGAGAATATCAGCGGAAAGAACTTCATTCCTTCCTTGCCGGCGGTCGAGCGGATGGTATTGGCGACGAACTCGTAGCAGATTTCCGCCACCGATTGGATTCGCCCGGGCACCAGCTGCCGCCCGGCAACGCCGCCGATCATCAATAGCGAGATCAGTGCCACCGAGCCGAACATGTAGGCCGACGAGTTGGTGAAGGCGATCTCCTGATGGCCGATATGGCCGATCGTGAAGAGCTTGTCGATGTTGAATTGTTCGATCGGATCGATCATCCGTACGGCATCTTTCAGGTCCCGCCGGCCACGCCGGCGCTCTGCAATCAATGGGTCCGGTTTCCGCGTCTCAACGGCCGGTTCGGTCCGAAGCCACGCCCGCTGATCTCACCACGTTGACCACGCCGGCAGTGAAGCCGAGCAGAACGAACACGATGAGGCCCCAAGGCGATATCGACAGCAAGCGGTCGAGACCCCAGCCAATCCCCGCACCGACGACAACACCCGCGATCAACTCCGAGGAAAGCCGGAAACCGACTGCCATCGCCGAGGCTCTGGCAGCAGCATTTCCGCTTCCATCTCCGGGTTGGTCAGTCCCGATGTTGCGGCCGCCCCTGATTTCGGACAACCGTTCATCCAGACTTCCGAGCCTTGCGGAAAGCGCAGCTTCATCGGAAGACGCTTGGTCACGACTTCCATTTGCCCCGTCGTCCGTGTCGCCCGCCATGATCTGGAGACCCGAAACGATGCTGCGGTTATGGAAATGACGCCCCGTCACCCTCAGAAGCCGCGCGGACCATACTGACGGCGTCCAACCAAGTCAAGATTACGTCATCAGCTAATAGGGCCTTGATTTAGTTGTATTTATTGCGATGGCGCCGGAATCTGCCGCGGCCCGCTCACTGCGCTGCAACAGTGCTTCGTCGCGGTTCGGGTCTTGCACGCCGTCGGAAGGTCTGTTGCAATCGGCTGAGCAAAATCATCATCATCCGGAAGCCCAGATGCCACGTCAGGTTGATTATTATTTCTCGTTGCAATCACCATGGGCCTATATCGGCCACAAGCCGTTCCACGATGTCGCCCGGATTTACGATCTCAAGATCCACTACAAGCCGGTGACGCTGGTCGATCTGTTCTCTGAAACCGGCGGGCTGCCGCTGGCGAAGCGCCATCCGGTCCGGCAACGCTACCGGCTCGTCGAGTTGCAGCGCTGGCGCGACAAGCGCGGCTTGAAATTTCATCTCAAGCCGGCGCATTGGCCCTTCGATGCAAGGCTGGCCGACGGCGTGGTGATCGCGGCGCTGGAGTCTGGCCACGACCCCGATCCATTCCTGCGGCGGGCCTTTGCCGCGGTATGGGAGGATCAGCTGAAGCTTTCCGACACAGCGACACTGACCCGGGTCGTCTACGAGTCCGGGCTTCCCGGCAAGCAACTTGTGGAGCGTTCGGAATCCGACGAGATCACGGCGGTCTATGAGCAGAACCGCCAGGACGCCGTGGCGGCGGACGTGTTCGGTTCGCCGGTCTATGTGCTCGACGGCGAAGTATTCTGGGGACAGGACCGGATCGAATTGCTGGCCGATGCATTGAAGTCCGGCCGGGCGCCCTACCGTTCTCAGGTCGCCGCCGGGGCATGATCGGGGCGGGTCATCAGGAAGCCATTTTGACGGCGGAACCATTTCCCCATGAGCCCGGATTCGCCTTCAAAATTCTCCACTGCGTGGCTGGTCGTGGCGTTGACGTCAGGCCTGCTCGCAGGTCTGTGTGTCGATCTCTGTGCGATCCACGCCGACGCCGCCACGTCGGCGCCGGACACCGAGAACGGTCGATATGCCTTGTCGCCGATCACCGATGGCGTGCTCAGGCTCGACACCCGCACCGGCGCGGTGTCTTCCTGCACGCGTAGCGGGGACGGCTGGGCCTGCACCGTCATGCCGGACGAGCGTGCCGCGCTCGACGAGGCCATCGGTCGCCTGCAGGCCGACAATGAAAGGCTCAAGGCGGAGCTTGCGGCGCGCCAATCCGCCGCCGCTGAGAAGATCGACGAGCCGCCGCCAAAGGCGGATTCGTTGACGAAGCCCGCGCCGAAGCCCAATGACGGCGCGCGCAGGATCGACATCCCTGTGCCCGGCGACCGCGACATCGATCGCGCGATGTCGGTTCTGGAACAGGCCTGGCGGCGACTGGTCGAGATGGCCAACCGGATGGAACGGGATTTCACCGGCAGGATTTGAAACGCTGGGCGCGGCCGATGCCAGGCCGATGATGGGTAATGCTGATGACCTCCGCGCAATCAATCACCCGCACGGCGCCGGCGACGCTTGCCGCCGACGCCGTCGTGACGTCGCTGCTCACGGTGCAAACAAGCGGCGCCGGTTTTACGGACCTCACGGCCGAGGTGGTCCGGTTTGTCACCGACGCGCGCGCCACTGCCGGGGCGGTGACGCTGTTTCTGCGTCACACCTCGGCGTCGCTCACCATCCAGGAAAACGCCGATCCGTCGGTGCTGCGGGATCTGACGACAGCGCTCGACCGGCTGGCGCCCGAGAATGCCGGTTGGCGCCATGATGCCGAAGGACCGGACGATATGCCCGCCCATGTCAAGACCATGCTGACCGCAAGTTCGCTTCAGATCCCCCTCCTCGACGGAGAACTCGCGCTTGGAACCTGGCAGGCGATCTACCTGATCGAGCATCGCCGCCGCCCGCATCGCCGCGAGATCGTGCTGCAATTCATCGGAGCCCTGGAGGGTCGACAGCAGCTACGGTAGGCTCGCACTGTCGTGGCCGCCAGGGCGCCGTTCGCGGCGGGCTGCCGCGATCATGACAACCAGCGTTGCGATCCACACCATTCGAGCGCCATAGCGGTCGTGCGGGCCCGACAGCAGGCCGCAGAGCAAGGCGTTGCCGAGCAGCGCAAGCGCCGCGGTGCCGGCCAGCACCGCCAGGTCATCCAGCTTGCGCCGCCATGCCGCTGCCAGCATCAGCCCGACCAGCAACAGCTCCGACAGCAGCGCGACCGGCACGTGCACCAGGTTCATCGGCGTGAAATCAAATTCCCAATGCTGTTGCCGCGCGGCACGCATCGCCGCGACTTCGCCCGGCAGATAACGTTCGATGATGCCATAGGTGTGGGCGAGATAATTGTTGGAGCCTTCCCCGGTCGCAACCGAAACCAGCTGATTGGCGGTCGCCCGGACGGCGGCCGCGGCCTGCGCGGCGGGGTAGGCGACCAGGGCGCGCGAGGCGATAGTGGCCATCTCATCGTCCAGACCCGTGAAGCGGCCGAGGTCGTCGAACATGCTGTGACCCCACAGGAAGTCATCGCCGGTCGCCGGCAATTGGTTGCGGTAAGGACAAAGCTTGAGGGTCTCGCTGGCGCAGTGGTCGTCGAGATAGCGTTTGACCAGCCCATCCTGGAGCATTCGACCGAAGGCGACGCCTGAGCCTCCGGGCGTCCAGGCGAACTCGCCGGACAATGCGAAATTGCAGAGCAGCAGGATCAACGCTCCGGTCACGACGCTCAGGCTGCCCCGGATCAGCGCTCTGGCGCTGAGTTGCGCTGGCAGCCAGCGGAGCAGCACCCAGCCCGCACAACACAGACCGAACAGCACCCCCCATGTCGCGCTATGGGTCGATGCCGCGAACGCGGTGAACACGAACAGAAACAGGTTTTCCAGTTTCGAATACCGATCACCGTGGACCACGAGGAGATAGAGCGTCAAAACCGACAGGCCGGCAAAAATGTCGGTCAGCAACAGGCTGGTCAGCACCGGGAGCGCTGTGGTCAGGCACAGCCCGAGCATGACGGCCGCCCATTGCAGCGAATGTCGGATATCGAACACACGTAGGATCGCATGGACGATCCACATCGTGGCGACCGCCTGAAGGCCGAGATTGAGCCAGAAGTGCGACGCTTCGCCCAGATGCAGGTAGATGCCATAGGCAGTGGAACGGCTGGGAACCAGATATCCCTCATACCACCGCGCCAGATAGCCGCCGGTGTCATATTGCAGCAGCGGATAGCCGTTCCACAGCGCCGGTGCGACCAGCAGACAGCACACGGCGACCGCGAGAATCCAGGCCGGAACGGAGTGGCTGCGTTGCGCGCCAATACTCTGCGTAATGCTAATGGCAAATCCCCAAAGCTCGGCTCAATGAAATCCCTGAGCTGTTCCCTAGGGCGCCATGATTGCGAAATCAATGGCTTGACGGCAAAAGGCCTTCCTGACAGCCGACCGGCCGCGGAGCGATCCGCGGCCGGCAGTAATACGATGAATCAAGGCGCGACCGAATCGGGCGGCACAATCAGTTGGTATTGATGTTGACGTCCTTGGTTTCCGGCAGGAAGAAGAAACCGACCACCACGGTGATTGCCGCGAACACGATTGGGTACCAAAGGCCGGCGTAGATATCACCGGTCGAAGCCACGATCGCGAACGCTGTCGCCGGCAGCAGGCCGCCGAACCAGCCGTTGCCGATGTGATAAGGCAGCGACATCGAGGTATAGCGTATCCTGGTCGGGAACAGTTCCACCAGCATCGCCGCGATCGGCCCGTACACCATGGTGACGAAGATCACCAATATGAACAGCAGCCCGATCAACGCCGCCACCTGCGGACGGAAGATGTCGAAGGGGTTCGACATCTTGACGATCGCCGCATTTCCGGCCTTCGGATAACCCGCCTCGGCAATCGCCGCGGCCACCGCGGGATTACCGGTCTTGGCATCGGAGTACGGTACCTCCTTGTCATTGATGGTGACCTTGACGCCCGATCCGGCGGGACCCGGGCTGGTCGAATATTTGACGGAGGACTGCGCCAGGAAGGCGCGGGCCAGATCGCATGGCGCCGAGAACACCCTTGTGCCAACCGGATTGAACAGATCGCCACAGGCGGCGGGATCGGCAACGACCTCGACCTTGGTCGTTTCGATCGCCTTCTCCAGCGCCGGGTTGGCGTTGCTGGTAATCATCCGGAAGATCGGGAAGAAGGTCAAAGCCGCGATCGCGCAGCCGGTCAGAATGATCGGCTTTCGGCCGATCTTGTCCGATAACGCGCCGAACACCACAAAGAAGCCGGTGCCGAGCAGCAGCGACCAGGCGATCAAGAGATTGGCGGTGTATCCGTCAACCTTCAGGATCGATTGCAGGAAGAACAGGGCATAGAACTGGCCGGTGTACCAGACCACGCCCTGCCCCATGGTGCCGCCAATCAGCGCCAGGATAACGATCTTGGCGTTGCCCCAATTGGCGAAGGCTTCGGTGAGCGGGGCCTTCGAGGTCTTGCCCTCGTCCTTCATCTTCTGGAAGACCGGTGACTCATTCAGGCGCAGCCGGATCCAGACCGAAACCGCCAATAGCGCGACCGAAACCAGGAACGGCACCCGCCATCCCCAGACGGCGAAATCGGCCTCGCCGATGGCGGTGCGGGTAAACAGGATGACCAGCAGCGACAGGAACAGTCCGAGCGTCGCGGTGGTCTGGATGAACGAGGTATAATAACCGCGCTTGCCCGGCGGGGCATGCTCGGCCACGTAGGTGGCGGCACCGCCATATTCGCCGCCGAGCGCCAGGCCCTGCAGCAGCCGCAAGCCGATCAGGATCACCGGAGCGGCAAAGCCGATCGTCGCCGCATTCGGCAGCATGCCGACGATGAAGGTTGACAGTCCCATGATCAGGATCGTGACCAGGAAGGTGTATTTGCGTCCGACGATATCGCCGATTCGTCCGAACACGATGGCGCCGAACGGGCGCACCAGGAAGCCGGCGGCAAAGGCCAACAGGGCAAATATGTCGCGGGTCGCCGGCGGATAGGCCGAAAAGAATTGCGCGCCGATGATCGAAGCAAGCGATCCGTACAGATAGAAATCGTACCATTCGAAAACGGTACCGAGCGAGGAAGCCAGAATGACGAAACGTTCGTCACCGGTCATGCCTCTCGACCTGATATGGGTTGCAGCCAGTGTCGACATTTTGAATCGCTCCCGAATCGTTGTTGGCAGGCTTGTCCCGCGTGCCGGACCTGGCCGGATCAGCCGCAGGGTTGTAGTTAGTAACATTGCCGTGAAACCTTACCCAATAAGACTTTTGGCCCGCTGCACGGTTTGAGCTGATGCTTGGTATCCCGGGGGCGGTCCAGATCCGGTTTATTGCGACGCACAATCGAATTCTCGGCGGCTTTGAGTCATGGGACCATATTTGTACGCTTGCGTGCAACGTCGCATCGGAGGACAATCAGGCCTCACGATAGGCAAGAACTACAAGAATGAAATGACGGCCACTGCCAGAACCCGACTCGTGATCGCCGATGACCACCCGCTGTTCCGCAACGCGCTGCGCCAGGCGGTGGCTGGCGTTGTGACGTCGGCTGAGATTGATGAGGCCGGATCGTTCGACGATCTGACCCGCCGGCTCGAACAGGATTCCGACGTTGATCTTATCATGCTCGATCTCACCATGCCAGGGATCAGCGGCTTCTCCGGCCTGATCTATCTGCGCGCGCAATACCCGGCGATCCCGGTGGTGATCGTATCGGCCAGCGACGACATTGCCACGATCCGCCAGTCGCTGGATTTTGGCGCTTCGGGGTTCATTCCCAAGCGTTTCGGGGTTGAGACGCTGCGGGACGCGGTCCTGAAGGTGATGGAAGGCGAGGTATGGGTCCCGCCGGATACGGATCTTTCCGCCGCCGCCGACCCCGACATGACGCGGCTGCGCGACCGACTGATCACGCTGACCCCGCAGCAGGTCAGGGTGCTGATGATGCTGTCAGAGGGTTTGCTGAACAAGCAGATCGCCTATGAGCTTTCCGTCTCAGAAGCGACCATCAAGGCCCATGTTTCGGCGATCCTGCAGAAGCTTGGGGTCGAGAGCCGGACCCAGGCCGTGATCGCCGCCGCCAAGATCGCCGGCGGCGCGTGGCGTCAGGTGACGCCGTCCGCACCTTAGGAACGCGCCGACGTCAGAGGCGGTCGCGACGATTCATAGAGAAACCAGACCCTGCCTTCCGTTTCGTCGATCCAGTTTTCGAGCAGGCTCGCAGTTGCGACGTCGCCATATTCGTCGCAGAGTTCGTGGACGCGCCGCATTTCCTTCATCAGCTGTTGGTTGTCACCGCGCAACTCCGTTAGCATATCCTGCGGGTCTACATAGGCCGCGTCGTTGTCCAGGATGCGCTGCCGGCGCGAAATGTCGCCAATCGAGCGGACGGTTGTGCCGCCGAGCTTGCGTGCGCGTTCGGCGATCGGGTCCGTCATCGCAAAGAGCTGGTCGGACTGCTCGTCGAGCAGCAGGTGATAGTCGCGGAAATGACTGCCGGACATATGCCAATGGAAGTTCTTTGTTTTGACATAGAGAGCAAAAACATCCGCCAACAACGCGCCAAGTGCGGGAGGAATATACCTCGGCGCGTCGCCTCCGAGATCAGTCGGGGTCGCCAGTTCCTCACGGATTCGAGGTGCCGTCATCGTGTATCCTCTCAGTTGTTGTCGATTGGCGGTTACCTCGCCACGGTTTGTCGGACCTCGCCGCTGAAAACCTCCTGGACGAAGGCCCGGATCGCGTTGCTCAGCGTCGAGGGCGCTTCAAGCGGGGACAAATGCCCGACGCCGGGAATTGTGATCGTCCTGGCGCGCGGAATGCGCGGCAGAACTTCCCGCTTCAAAACCTCCGGCGGATCAACCTTGTCCAGCTCCCCGGCAATAATCAGCGTCGGCACATTGATTGTTGAGACGTCGCCAATGTCCTCTCGGAGAGCTACCCGCGGCCACGCGATTTTTGATTGCGGAGCGCCGCGGATACTGTCTTCGATGACCTGCTCGCGCGACGCGTCGGTCAAAGGACTTCCCGTCAATACGTTATCGACGACGAAACTCACGGCTTCACGCGAATCATAGGCGTGCGTCATGGCTTCGATTTGCTCGTCAGGAATCGCCAAGGGCGATGGGGGAGACGGGGCGACGAGTACCAGGCCCTTCAGGCCATCAGGCCGACGAGCTGCAAGCATTTGGGCAGTCTTACCGCCCATCGAGTGGCCGATAACCACATAGCTCTTTAAGTTGAGGACTTCGATCACGCCGTGGGCATCATCGGCGAGATCGCTAATGCGGTAGCCGTCTCGCGGCGCTTCGGACTCTCCCCATCCTCGGTGATCCGTTGCAATGGTCCGATAACCTTTTGAGAGCTCGCTGGTCACGCCATTCCATGTTCTGGAAGAGCCGCCCCAGTAGTGCAGAAAAACCAAGGCGCGTTCGCCTGCGCCACGCTCACGGATGTTGATCCTGATTCCATTTGCAGCAATTTTCATTGTTCATCCTCGTAGCGGAGAGGCAGTGAGCGACGTTTCCAGGCCGCCCACCGAGGGCGAACGCGCGTCGATTCCGGCGTAACGCTTGCCTTGATCAGCGCCGCCATCGCTGCGCGGCTGTGTTCCCTGGCTATCCGCATCTGCCCGGTGTGCTCAGCCTGCCGCCTTGGCAATCACGTCCGCCACGACCTCCGGACGCGACAGCATCGCCAAATGACTGGCGTCGATTTCGGTCGTGCTCGCACCGATCCGTTTCGCCATCCGACGTTCGAGAGAGGGCTGGATCGCGCCGTCCTGGCTCGCGACGAGGTACCAGCTTGGCTTCGTGCGCCACGCCGGCTGCGAGATTGTCCCGCCGAGCGCGGCGCCGGCGGTCGGTCCTTGGACGGCGAAAACGATTTCCCGCTCGGCGGCTGCGAGGTCTTGCGCGAAGCTCGCGTAGCAACCGGCCTCGGTCAGCTTGAGGAAACCATGCGCGTCTGGACGGACCTCGGGGGCGAGCGGCGACGGATCGACACTTGCGCCAAGCAAGCCTGCGGACTCACCCGCGTCAGGAGCAAACGCTGCGATATAGGCGAGCGCCTTGACCTTGGGGTGGTTTCCGGCCTCGGTGATCACCGCGCCGCCATACGAATGGCCCGCGAGCACAACCGGTCCTTCTTCGAGCTCGATGGCCCGCGCCACCGTCGCGGCATCATCGGCAAGCGCCGTCAGCGGCAGCTGCACCGCCGTCACTTTGTGACCCCGCGCCGTCAGCAGCGGAATCACCTTGGCCCAGCTGGAGCCGTCGGCCCACGCACCATGAACGAGAATGATCGAAGTAGTAGCCATATCGGCCTCCTGAATGTTCAACGCCGCAACCATCGGCGGCTGGCAGAAAACGAAAGCTTGATCGCGGGAGGATCATCGGCGCAGGTGGGAAAACCCGCCAATTAAAGAGTGTAAAAAGGAGTCAAATAATATTGCGACTGGCCGTGCCAGGGCGCCAAGGGCTCAGCGCAATAACTGTTCACGTTGGCAACGATACGGCTCCGACCGATCTGCCGGCTTTGCGACCTTCCACGTTCCGGGAGCCCGCACCACCGCTACGGCGATACGCCACCAGCAACTAGCGTTGGCAGGCTAATTGCCTTAATCATTGTTAAACGGTGTAAATCGCGAAAGTTACCTTAGAATGGCGATGACGGCGGTGTCTTTTGGCCCGTTCCGCTTCGATCCGGAACGCCGACAGCTTCTGGACGGTGCAAAGACAGTTCAACTGGGCAGCAGAGCGATGGATATTCTCGTGCTGCTGGTTGAACGTCGTGGCCAACTGGTCAGCAAGGAAGACTTGATCAGCCGCGTCTGGCCGAATACCTTCGTCGATGAGGCCAATTTAAGGGTGCACGTTTGGGCACTTCGACGCGCGCTCGGCGATGGACAAGCCGGGCATCGCTATATTGTGAATGCGCCAGGGCGCGGCTATCGGTTCGTGTCGCCCGTGAGCTCTGAGGAGATTGCGGCCCCGCTGCAGCAGCACACAGCCACACACCCGCCGCCCCATCATGTGCCGATCCGGCTGACCCGGATATTCGGACGCACGGCCCTTGAGGATGCCATAAGTATCCAGTTACCGGACCGACGGTTCGTAACCATCGTTGGTCCAGGAGGTGTCGGAAAGACCACTCTCGCCGTGGCCATTGCCGATAGACTAAATGCATCCTACCGAGACGGAATTTACTATATCGATCTCAGTCTACTGGCCGATCCGGCGCTTGTTCCAATGACGGTCGCAGCCGTCCTGGGAATCGAGGTTCGATCCGAACGCCTGATGCTGGCTTTGCTCGGCTTGCTTCGCGACAAACAAATGTTGCTGGTCATCGACAATTGCGAGCATCTTGTCGCAGCAGCCGCTGAGTTGGCGACGAACATTCTCAAAGGCGCACCAGGCGTCAATATTCTTTGCACGAGCCGTGAACCGCTGCGGGCTGAGGGCGAGCGCGTCTATCGCCTGCGGCCGCTCGTTTTCCCTCCGACCTGGAATGGTGTTACAGCCGCGGAAGCCCTCGCATTCCCGGCAGTGCAACTATTTGTCGATAGCGCAGCGGCAAGTCTGGACACATTTGTCCTAACCGATGAAAATGCGCCCGCGGTTGCTGAAATCTGTAGCCGATTGGATGGCATTCCGCTCGCAATCGAAATGGCGGCCGCGCGTATTGACTCATATGGAGCCAAGGCACTGGCCGAGCTGCTCGTCAGCCGATTCACCTTGCTGACACGAGGCACCAGGACAGCTCTTCCGCGACATCAAACACTCGCTGCGACTCTTGATTGGAGCTACAATACCCTTTCCGAAACTGAACGCGCTGTACTTCGACGTCTCTCCGTGTTCGCTGGAAGATTTACGCTCGAATCGGCCGCTGCGGTTGTAACGGATGCATTCATAAGTGGACCTCTGAGCCTAGAACTCACCGCCAACCTTGTTGCCAAATCACTTGTGACAGTGGACGTTGGCGGCGCCGATGTCAGCTATCGATTGCTGGAAACGACGCGGGCTTATGCGCTCGAAAAGCTTGAGACCGCCGGAGAACTGACCGCACTGGCGCGGCGACACGCTGATTATTTCCGCGAGACACTCGAAAGAGCCGAAGCTGACTTTTTAAGTCGCTCGAATGTTGATCGGCTCGCTACATATGGCGGACAAATTGACAATGTCCGCATGGCGCTTGATTGGGCGTTCTCAGTTGATGGCGACAAGACGATTGCTGTAGCGCTGACGCTCGCTTCTGTGCCTTTATGGTTTAAGCTGTCGCTCATGGAGGAGTGCCGCCAGCGCGTCAAGCAGGCTATCGAGACGGCGGATTCGCAGCCGAACTTCGATGAACGCCGTAAGATGCAGCTTTGGGCCGCAATGGGCTCGGCCCTCTTGTACACCAAGGGTCCGGGCCCCGACATCGAGTCTGCGTGGACGCAGACCCTGAGGATCGCCGAGACCTTCAGCGACAATGACTATCAATTGAGGGCGCTCTGGGGACTTTTGACAAATCTACTGAACAATTTTAAGATTCGAAAAGGGCTTTCCCTTGCGCAACAATTTTGCGATGTCGCGGCTCAATCGACCAACCCGAATGACGTTCTAGTCGGTCGTCGCCTTGTCGGCGGGACACTATTCTTTCTCGGAAATCAGACCGCCGCGCGGCGGCATATCGAAGATATGCTTGATGGCTATAGTACGACGGGCGATCATTCGGATTTGATACGATTTCAGTTTGATCAACCGGTAAGAGCCCGAAGCACATTGGCGGAAATACTGTGGTTGCAGGGTTTTCCGGAACAGGCGACGCGAATGGCGTCCGACAATGTCGATTATGCGCTATCGACAAAGCATGCCCACACCGTTTGTAATTCACTGGCGCAGGGCGCCTGCCCGGTTTTTCTTTCAATCTGCGACCTGGAGAAGGCAGAGCATTTCAATGCGCTATTGATGGATCAGGCGGTGCGCCATGGTCTTTCGCGTTGGCAGGCTTGGGCGCGATGTTTTGACAGCGTATTGGCAATCCGGCGGGGCCGGGTTGCAGCTGGTCTGCAAGGATTTCGCGAAACGCTCGACGAGCTACCGAAAGCTGTCTTTGCGCTGCGCTATGTTGCATTTCGCGGCGAGCAGGCCAGCGCGCTTGGGCTTGCCGGCCATTTAGCCAGTGGCCTCGCGGTGATCGACGACGCGCTGTCACATTCCGAGGATACGGAAGAGCGATGGTGGTACGCTGAGCTATTACGGATAAAAGGCGAACTAACAAAGCGTCTTGGACTTGCCGACTCAGTCAAGCTATCTGAAAGTTACTTTGAGAAATCGCTGCTGTGGTCAAGCCGCCAGCAGGCCAAGTCACTGGAACTGCGCGGGGCTACAAGCCTGGCGCAGCTGTACTGCGACCAAGGCCGTCACGATGCCGCGCGAAACCTGCTGGCTCCAGTCTATTCGCAGTTCGATCATAAATATGAGACCGCAGATCTGGCGGCAGCGAAGAGTTTGCTGGCCTATATGGCCTTTGAAACGTAGGGGGCCATGTTGCTCAAGCTATTTCTGGTCGTGTTCGCCTTGTTATATGTCGGCAAGAACTCGGCTTTAGCTCAGACCGGAGAGCAGTATCCAAACAGAACGGTACGGATTGTGCATCAATATGCGGCAGGCGGAGGTAACGACATTGTCGCCCGTATTATCGCCGACAAACTAGCGGAACGATGGAGCGAAAGCGTTATCGTTGAACCGCATCCAGGTGGTGGCGGCATTAAGGGGATCGTAGATGTCGTTCAAGCGCCGCCTGACGGTTACGTCATTTTGCTGGCGTCCAGTGCCCTGACAATCATTCCGTCGTTGCAAAAGATACCATTTGACGTTCCCCATAGTTTTTCACCAATCATGAAGGTGGGAAGTGTTCCATTTGTCCTGGCGGCCAGCAAGGAGGCTCCTTTTAGTTCTTTCGAGGAATTCGTCGCATACGCACGTGCCAATCCGCGATCAATCTCCTACGGCTCACTTGGTTCGGGATCACCTCAACACATGGGCATGGAGCTTCTGTTGGCTCAGCTTGGCATTGATCTTGTTCATGTGCCTTACAGTGGATCGCAGGCACAAATTCTGGATATTGTCGCCGGCAGAGTACAGATCGGCTTCGTTTCCGAAAGCTCCGTAAGCCCCTTCATCAAGTCAGGCGCGGTACGCCCCTTGGCGGTAGCAAGCAATGTCCGCCGGCCGTCACTCCCGGCGATTCCAACGCTAGCGGAGGTGGGTTTACCGAAATTACACATTGAAGGATGGTACGGGCTGCTTATGAAGGCGGGAACACCCGCCACGATCGTCAACCGTATCAGAAACGACGTAGCCGATATCCTAGTCGGTCCGGCGGTACAGGATAGACTTCGTTCCTTGGGCATTACATCGACACCGGAATCCGATCCATCATCATTCTCCGCTTTATTGTCGAGCGAAGTTGATACCTGGTGCGCGACGGTTTCTAAGCTGAATATGAGTAACAGATAGCCGGTGCCATCTGCAGTCCCGTCGCTGTCCGTTTCATTCCGCCGCCACCAGCTGCTGATTGCGCCACTGCCCGAGCAGGGCGCGCAGCGATGCCGGCTTGACCGGCTTGTTCAATACCGCGATGTTCTCCTCACGCGCCGTGGCGCGCGCGTGCGGGCTGCGGTCAGCGGTGATCAGGATGGCTGGAATCGTCTCGCCGAACCTTCGCCTGATGTCGCGGATCGCGGCAACGCCATTGCCGCGGTCCAGGTGGTAGTCGACCAAAAGCCCAGTGACCGGCCGCGCCGCGTTCTCGATCGCCTCGATGGCTGCTTCGGGATCGGTCACCGCGATCACCTCGGCGTCCCAGGCCGTCAGCAGGGTTTTCATGCCGTCCAGGATCGCCGCGTCGTTCTCGATGCAGACGATCAGGGCGCCGCGCATCGACGTCCTGGAGAGCGGGGTGGCGCTGGTCACCGGGCCGGTCTGATTGATCGCCTTCGCGGTCGGCACCATCACCGAAAACACCGAGCCGCCGCCGGCATTGGAATCGAGCACGATGCCGTGATTGAGCACCCTTGCCAGCCGCTCGACGATTGACAGCCCGAGGCCAAGACCGCGCGCGATCCGTGCGCCCTGCTCGAGCCGGTGAAACTCCTTGAAGATCTCGCCGCGCTTTTGCACGGGAATGCCGACACCGGTGTCGTAGATTCCAATCCGCAGCGACTGGCCGTGGCGCCGGCAGCCGACCAGAACGCGGCCACGCGGGGTATATTTGATGGCGTTGGAGATCAAATTCTGCAACAGCCGCCGCAGCAGCAGGCGATCGGATTCCACCGGCAGCGAGCAGGGCACAAAGGCCAGATCGAGTCGTTTGGCGCGGGCGATCGGTGCAAATTCGATTTCCAGCGAGCGCATCAGGTCACCGATCTTGAAACCGGTGATCGAGGGCGTCATGGCGCCGGCGTCGAGCCGCGAGATATCCAGCAGCGCGCCGAGGATTTCCTCGATCGCTTCGAGCGAGTCGTCGATGTTTTCGACCAGCCTCGAAACCTCGCCGCCGCTTTCGCGCTCGACCAGGCTGGTCACATAGAGCCGCGCCGCATTCAGCGGCTGCAGGATGTCGTGGCTGGCCGCGGCCAGGAAACGGGTTTTCGAGATGTTGGCATCCTCGGCGGTGCTCTTGGCCAGCGCCAGTTCAGAATTCAGCCGCGTCAGTTCCTCGGTCCGGTCCCGCACCCGCTTTTCCAGGGTGGCGTTGGAGCGTTCCAGCGCCTCGGCCGCCTCAAAGGATGGCGTGACGTCGGAAAAGGTGATCACCAGTCCGCCGCCGGGCATCCGGTTGCTGCGCACCTCGATCACCAGATGGCGATCGGGGATCCGTTCCAGATAGGGCTCGCCCTCGGTGGTATAGGCTTTGAGCCTTCTTTCCATCAGGGTCTCGCTGTCGCCAAAACCAGGCGGACCGATCGCCGCCATGAACGCCAGGATCTCCTCGAGCGGAATGCCAAGCTGGACCAGTTGCGCCGGCAGGCCAAGAATTTCGCCGAACTGGCGGTTCGAGCAGATCAGTTGCAGATCCGCATCGAACACCGCGATGCCTTGTCGCACATGGTTCAGCGCGGTCTGCAATATCTCGCGGTTGAAATGCAGGGCGGCATGGGAGTCGTCGAGCAGTTTCAGCGCCGCCTTGGCGGAAACCGTGCGCTTGCGCAGCAACAGCGACATCGCCACACGCGAGGACGCGGCCCCGATCGAGGAGGCGATCAGATGTTCGGCGCGCTGCAGCAGCTCGAAATCCGCCGGCGCGCCGGCGTCGATGCGGACGTGGTGACTGGCCGCGAAGGCCGAAAACGCATCGCGGGCGCGGTCGGGACCGAGATATTGCGCCACCATGTTCTGCAGATCCTGCACCGTCACCGTGGAGCGCCAACGCCGGAAGGCCGGCGCCGTCGGCGCGCGCGCCGGCGGCACGAACAGGTCGGCCTGCAGGCGTTCGATCGAGGTCGGTGCCCGCGCCAGCGACAGCACGACATAGCTCAAAAGATTAAGCCCCAACGACCACGCAACGCCGTGCAGCAGCGGCGGCAGATCGGCGCCAAACAAGGCTTGCGGACGCAGCGCCTCGATGCCGAACGGACCGTGCTGCAACAGCTGCAGACCGCCTTGGCTGCTGTCCAGAAAGCTCGGCAGGAACAGCGTATAGAGCCACGCCGCGAAGCCCGAAAGCATGCCGGCGATGGCGCCGCGGGCGGTAGCTCGGCGCCAGAACAGGCCGCCGAAAAAGGCCGGCGCCAGCTGCGCAACCGCCGCGAAGGACAACAGGCCGATCGCCGCGAGCTGGGTGTTGCCGAGCGCGCGATAATACAGATAGGCCATTGCCATGATGGCAAATATCGCCAGCCGCCGCGCGGCGAGCAGGAAGTCGCCGAAATCTGTCTCGCCGGCGCGCCGCTCGGCGCCGCGCCGCAGCACCCAGGGCAGCACGATGTCGTTGGAGACCATGATCGACAGCGCCACGCTTTCCACGATCACCATGGCGGTGGCCGCCGACAGGCCGCCGATGAAGACGGCGACGCTGAGCAGCCCTTTGTTGGCCTCCATCGGCAGCGCCAGCACATACATGTCGCTGTCGACCGCGCCGAACGGAAAGCTGACCAGACCGGCGATCGCGATCGGGATCACGAACAGGTTGATGGCGATCAGATAGAGCGGGAACAGCCAGCGCGCCCGGCCAACCTCGGCATCATTGGAATTCTCGACCACGCTGACGTGGAATTGCCGCGGCAACAGCATGATGGCGCAGAACGACAGCAGCACCATGGTCAGGAAGTTGCCGATCGACGGCGTATAGCCGATCGCGCGCACCGCTTCCGGTGTCTTCATCGCCCGCTCGAACAGTTCGACCGGCGTGAACATCCAGAACGTGACAAAGGCGCCGGCGGCGATGAAGGCCACCAGCTTGACGATCGATTCGGTGGCGACGGCGAGCATGAGGCCATGCTGATGTTCGGTCGCGTCCGCCTGCCGCGTTCCGAACAGGACGGCGAACGCCGCCATCGCCATGGTCGCGATCAGCGCGATGTCGCCGATGATCGGGATCCGGGAAATAGCCTCGTTCTCACCCAGGATCGTTGCCAGCGACGACGCCACGGCCTTGAGCTGCAGCGCGATATAGGGCACCGAACCGACGATCGCGATCAGCGCCACCGTGGCCGCCACGGCTTGGCTCTTGCCGTAGCGCGCGGCGATGAAATCGGCGATCGAGGTGATGTTCTGCGATTTCGCCAGCTTGATGACGCGCCGCAACAAGGGCGTACCAAACGCGATCATCAGGATCGGGCCGACATAGATCGCCAGGAAATCCACGCTGGTGCGGGCGGCGAATCCAACCGAGCCGAAGAACGTCCAGGATGTGCAGTAGATCGCCAGCGACAAGGGGTAGATCAGGCGGCTTCCGCGACCGCGCTGGGTATGCCGGTCGCCATGGCTTGCCACCAGGAACAACAGCCCGATATAGCCGAAGGCAGCGGCGATGACGCCCCAGTCGCGCAGCATGTCTCTTCACCTCCCTGCCGGTGCCGGCTCGGCTGCGCGCCGCCGCGCGCAGCGAGTATAGCCGGATCAGGCCGCGGCGACAGGGCGACCTGATGCTATTCCGCCGCCAGCGATCTCTGGCCGAGCGGCAGGTCCAGCTGTTCCCAGACCTGCAACAGCGCCTCGGCGAGCCGATCGATCAGGCCGTCGTCGTGATAGGGCGATGGCGTGATGCGCAGCCGCTCGCTGCCTTTGGCGACCGTCGGATAGTTGATCGGCTGGATATAGATGCGGTGCTGCTCCAGCAGCAGGTCGCTGGCACGCTTGCAGCGCTCGGGATCGCCGACGAACAGCGGTACGATGTGGGTGTCGTTCGACATCACCGGCAGGCCGGCCGCGGTCAGGATCGCCTTGACCCGGGCGGCCCGATCCTGGTGGCGCTCGCGCTCCCAGGTCGAGGTCTTCAGATGCCGGATCGCGGCGGTCGCCGCCGAACAGATCGCCGGCGGCAGCGCCGTGGTGAAGATGAAGCCGGGGGCGTAGGAGCGGACCGCATCGATGATATCGGCGCTGCCGGCAATATAGCCGCCAAGGCAGCCAAACGCTTTCGCCAGGGTGCCCTCGATAATATCGATGCGATGCATGACGCCGTCGCGCTCGGCGATGCCGCCGCCGCGCGGGCCGTACATGCCGACGGCGTGAACCTCATCGACATAGGTCATGGCGCCATGGCGCTCGGCCAGATCGCAGATTGTCGAAAGCGGCGCGATATCGCCGTCCATCGAATAGAGGCTCTCGCAGGCGATCAGTTTCGGCCGGCCGGGTCCGGCGGCGCGCAGCAACTGCTCTAGATGCTCAACGTCGTTGTGACGGAACATCTGGCGCTCGCAGCCGGACTGCCGGATGCCTTCGATCATGGAATTATGGTTGAGCGCGTCCGACAGGATCAGGCAGTTCGGAATCAATTTGCCGATGGTGGCGATGCCAGTCTGGTTCGAGACATAGCCTGACGTGAACAACAGCGCGGCCGCTTTGCCATGCAGATCGGCCAGTTCCTGCTCGAGTTGCACCAGGGGATGATGGGTGCCGGCGATGTTGCGGGTGCCGCCGGCGCCGGTGCCGACCCGCGTGGCGGTCTCGACCATGGCGCCGACCACTTTCGGGTGCTGACCCATGCCGAGATAGTCGTTGGAGCACCAGATCACCACGTTCTGCGCCCCCTTCGGCGAGTGCCAGACCGCGTGCGGAAACCGGCCCGCGATCCGTTCCAGATCGGCGAACACGCGGTAGCGCCGCTCGTCATGCAGGCGGTCGAGGGCAGAGCGGAAGAACTGGCTGTAATCCATCGCGAGACCTGAAAACGGAGGCGGAAACCGGAAGTGGCTCAAGGCCTTCTAGATTGGAAAGCTTTTTAGAGCGTTTCCAGGACGGCTGTCGAGCCGCAATCGGGCAATTCGACGGCCGCTGGCCGGGGGGCCGGGTTGCACCCAGCGGGGGGCAGAATTTGATAGGGATCAACACGCTAGCGTGAGGATGCGGCGACGATAGAAGGCCGGCTGTCAAAGTTGCGATAGAACCGCCAGAGCGCCCAAATCCAGCCGGAAAAATAGCCCGCGCTGGCGCC
>Ga0302319_10002955_pt1 | contig 36051 bp, 31 predicted proteins | sample Bog_T0_2_FD_203319 | JGI IMG/M metagenome (GOLD analysis project Ga0302319, IMG submission 203319) | Peat permafrost microbial communities from Stordalen Mire near Abisko, Sweden - Bog_T0_2 | ecosystem: Environmental > Terrestrial > Soil > Wetlands > Peat | place: Sweden: Abisko, Stordalen Mire...
GATGCAGACCAGCTAAGAAAAGGTCGGAGGATCATGCACAACAAGATGGCGGCAACGGCAATCTGCATCGCGGCGTTTGCGATGAGCGCGGCGGCGCAGGGGACAGGCTCAGGAACCTCGGTAACGGTGCCGCTGTTCAATTCGGCCGGTGCCCCTTCGACGGTTGGGAACTCGCCCATCACCGTCTCGGGAAGTAACGTCGCGATAGGAACGACGAACCTTCAAGTCTAGCAAGAGAGCATGTATTGGTTGCGACATTCAATCATCACAAGCCGGAACGCGGTGAGGAGCGATAAGAAATGGGGACTATGCGGAAACAGATTATTGGTTTGGCATTTTGCATCGCGGCGTTCGCAGTGAACGCGGCTGCGCAGACGAATACATTTCCATCAAGCGGGAGCACCGGAATTGGGACGACGGGGCCTGGTTCGCAACTAGAGGTCTATGGGGACGCCGGAACAGGGGCACCAATCCAGGGTCCAGGCACGCTTTACTTGGACGACCCAACCAACGCTTTGGGAAGCGGCGGAGCTATTGTTTTCGGCGGTCTCAATGGAGCTGTACTTGCTGGAATCAAAGGGTATCTTACAAACGGAACATCCCCCATTTCTTCTGGCAATTTGAATTTCTATACCGGATCGAGTGGTAGTGGTCTCGTGCAGCAGATGACTGTTCTGGCAAACGGCAACGTCGGCATAGGCGCACCGGGACCACTATATAAGCTCGACGTAGCCGGCCAGATACGCTCCTCGAGCGGTGGCATAGTTTTTCCCGACAGTTCTACACAGACCACCGCGTACACTCCTGCAGACGCGGCTTTGCTTTCGGCCTTCACGTTCAATAGCAGCAACGGCAACATCGGTATCAATACAAATAACCAAATATATCCATTGACAGTTAACGGCAACATTTTGACCAATAGCACTGCAAATAATGCGGCAGTGCTTCTTTATACGAGCACCGTTAATGTTAATGGAACACCCGAAGGGTTTGGAGGAATTGAGGCGACAAACAGCGCAGCCAATGAAATTGTACCTCTGATCCTGCAGCAATTTGGCGGTGCCGTCGGCATAGGCACTACGATACCAAATGCCAAGCTTGAGGTGAATGGGAACGCGCAGATCGATGGGCCTCTTCAACTGAACGGTTCGAACGCTGCCATCTTCTTTCCTGGCAACAATCAACCCCAGACTCAACCGTATACCGGCATTACCTGTGGAGGAGACTACGCAGAGTCGGTAGATGTGGCAGGAGACAGGAAGAACTACGAGCCCGGAGACGTGCTCGTGATCGGCGCGGAAAGCGGGTCCGATGTCCTTAAATCGGCTGAGCCGTACTCCACTCTTGTCGCTGGAATCTATTCCACCAAACCTGGAACAACGGGCAGAAGGCAGACTGCCGACGCCAAGACCAGCACCACCGAAGTGCCGATGGCCATGGTGGGTATCGTTCCGACCAAGGTGAGCGCAGAGAACGGCTCAATCAAGCGCGGCGATCTGCTGGTCACCTCATCCATGCTCGGATATGCCATGAAGGGGACTGACCGCAGCAAGATGCTGGGAGCCGTGGTTGGCAAGGCGCTTGGAAACCTAGATTCCGGTACCGGCGTAATTGAAGTGCTGGTTTCGTTGCAATAGCGCTGCTGCAGACTCAGGGAGAACAAAATGTCGCAGAAATTCCGCAATCTGATTTTGCTGTTGTCGGTAGTGCTGGCTTTGTTCGGCCGTGCATTCGCGTCGACCACGATGACGATCACGATTGGCGGGCAGGAGATACAGATTAGTGGTACGAGTGTCTGGGATACTGGACAAATCACGCTCGTACTTACCGACAGCAATGGGCAAAGTTATCCCGAGACTGTTAGCTATGGGCAGTACTCCACACCTGCGTCCATCGCCTCAACATTCGGCGCGAAATTCACCAACGACTACTTCACGCAGTACGGATTGTGTGCCTATGCCTCAGGCGCTACCATCACGTTTCATCTAAAAGGGACAGCAACGTTAAACTCCCCGAGCATCACCGATCCATCTGTGTCCTTTTCTGTCGCTCCCAACGTTGTTATCACAGGCATCTTGCCAAATCCATCGGCAGTGGGCTCAACAGTTACGATCTACGGGGGGCCATTCGGAGCATCGCAAGGGTCGAGTCAAGTAGTGTTCTACCACCAAGCTGAAGTATGTTCTGTTATGAATCCGGGCTGCAGGGCAGTTGCTGGGACGCCTTCTTCATGGAGCGACAGTGCAATCGTTGTGCAAGTGCCCGCGGGTGTGTCTACGGGAGATGTCGAGGTGATCGTGAACGGAAATTCGAGTAGCGGGTTTCTGTTGATGCTGTCGACAAGCACTTGCCCGTAGTGCTGAGGCCTGTATGCGCTTGAAGTGCACATGGGAAGAGATGATCACAAAACGATTTCTTAGACGGAGTTCGATATGCGCTTTTCGTTAGGATGTGCGGTTTATGCTGCAATACTTCTTACCGCAGCCAGTTGCGTCTTGACCCTGAACCTCTCCGCGCAGGAGAAGAGAATCACCGGCCCATATGACACGTTGCTCATTGCGCCAACCTTTGAGGGCCCGGAGGGTGTCAAAGATTCGTCAGCACTTCGCGTTGTGCATGGTTATCTGAAAGAGACGAGCCTTGGGCAATCTGCAAGCATGATTGTCGATGGACAGATCGTGATAGGAGAGCCTGCTTCCAGAGAAGAAGGAGACGCTACGTGGACGCTCGAAGCGGGAGGGCGTTTCCGGTTCGATATTCATACTTCGACAGGCTCAGTCAGCACGAGAATCGACGGGATGTCCGGGTCCTTGCAGCGTGAAGACATGAATATTCTCCGTATCCCAATGGAAACCGCTGCGGCAGGTCCGTTGATAACGCCTTGGACCATGTCGGAGTCATTGTCAGATCCCCGTGTCTCGATCAGTGATGGTGGCGAGACGGTTATCGAAGGAAAATCTCTATTCAAGGTCGTTTTTCGACGCCCAGTGTGCGCACTCTCCGGATGCCCTGAGTATCTGCAAAGATTGCGCTTGACAACCGACCTTTACTTCGACAGCCACAGTTATTTGTTGATGAAGAGTGTGGATGAAATCAGGCTATCTGAGACGTCGATGGCGAAGGTCCTCCGCGTAATCACATATGGTGAGTACCGGCAGGCCGATCAGTCCCTTGTTGCGCATCAGTATGCGGAAACTTTGGATGGACAACTCAGTTGGACATTTGCGGCTTCCCGTATTTCCCTTGGCAAACCTCACGATCAATCCCATTTCCATTTCTGAGGGCTAGACCTATGAAAACGATGATGCGGAAAACGATGCGTCGCGTTCTTTGCGCAGTGCTTGCCATATTGGCGTCGCAGACCCTCATTGGGCAATCGACATTGACCTCAGTTGGGAAGCCTACGGGCTCCGCGATCTTTCCGATAGAGCATGGGTTTGTTGATCTCAGCAATGGAAATGTGCACCTGGAGATTCCGATCGAGGGCTATAAGCAACGCGGTGACGTGTCGGTCCAGGCTGCGTGGATCTACGATAGCAATATTTGGTCTTTTTCTATTAACCCGACAACTGGCAAACCAACTACATGGGAGCCGTACAACGTCCTTGATTTCTACGCTCATGACTCCTATGGCGGCTGGCGGTTCAACTATTTGCCGGGGGCGGCGTACACGATCACGCCGGGAGGCCCCAGTTTCTCCTGCACCTTGCCAAATGGGTCCAACGAAACCCTGTCGCCGAATGGCTCTTTTACTTGGTATGACAGCAGTGGGACCTATCACACCTTTGTCATCCAAACAGTCGCCTCGACAACCTGCACGAATACTGGCGTTCCCACGAATGTTTCGTCCGGGGCAACTTATGCGTCCGACGGCAGTGGCTATTATGGAACTGTTTCTAATTACACGGACCTCAATGTTTGGGCACCCAATGGCACACAGGTACTCAGCACAGCATCCGGCTCTCCGCTGGCGGTACAGGTCGATCGCAACGGCAACTGCCTCGCATGCAATGGAACAGGCGACACACTCGGGCGCAGTCCCATCAATGCGACGATTGATCCTCAGAACGCAAACGTCGAATATCTTGATGTGACGACTACCGGTGGCGGCTCAGTACGCTATACGATCACATTTGAATCCATAAACCTTGCAACCAGCTTCGGGGTGTCTCTCGGAGGTTCTCAGGTTCCCGAATTTTCGGGTTCGTTGCAAGTACTAGAAAATATAGGCCTTCCAGATGGCACATCCTATGGGTTTACATACGAGAACGGGACGTATGGGGAACTCAAAGGGATCACATTGCCCCACGGCGGAAGCGTTGGTTTATCTTATTCAAGCAGCAGCGCGTCGGGTGTCACCATGCCCGCGCGCTGGCTTAACCAACACACCGGCTCGGATGGCACCACGAACTTTACTCTGACAGTTCAGACCAATGCGTACACTAACCCTGTCACCAACAACGAATGCAATGTCTATACCAATGCAGTAACTAACACGACCACTTCGACGATTGATGCGGGGTCCGCAGTCGGGTACAAATTTCAGAATTGCGGTGAAGGATCTTATGACATAGAAGAAGATTATTATCACGACAATAGTAGCGTCGATAACAATAAGTCTGACATGTCATCGATCACGACGAAGACTTATGACTATACAAATAAGTGCCCCAATCTTGGATGTACCAGCTATTACGTTCCAGGAACCACCTCAACTAAAGAACCACAGCTCGCGCAATGGATCAATGTCACAAGCATTACTCAGACCATATGGGATCCATGTTATTTATGGATTACAGCGGGAATCAATTATCAATATGTTGGAACGGCGGGCGCTGGGCTTCCAACATATGCCAAGCAGACGGATTTTAAGATTACCAGCAACCAGTGGTGTCCTAATATCCCTCCTAGCGAAGGCAACAGAGAGGTTGATACCGCGTATGGCTACAATGTCAACGGTGCACTCTTCCCCACATCGAGGACGTTCAAAGACTCTACTGGAAATCCAATATCCCAATTTGCTTATTCGTACGATCAGCCGAATTCCACAACGACTTGTAAAGCTGGAGAACCGAGCCATTTGGTAACGGCTCCAAGCGGCACTCCAAACCTCACGAGTGTCAGCGGCAATAGAGGAAATCTCACATCGATCACCGCAACCGATCCTGCTTCAGGAGCAAATCGTGTCACTTGCTTCTACTACGACACGGCGGGCGCGGTGCAGGCAACAATCGACCCAAAAGGGTACGAAACCAGCTTTGTCTATGATCCTACGGATACATTCCCAATCACCACGACGGCGCCGAGCACGGGAAGTGCTAGCCACGTTACATCTAAGACCTACGACCCCAACACCGGTCAGGTGACCTCGTATACCGATCAGAATAAGCAGAAAACAACATACAACTACGATTCACTGGGAAGGCTGCATACAGTAACGCTCTCAGGTGGCGCAAGCCCAATCACGCTCAAGACGATTACCTACCCGTCGGCAAATGAAACGGATGAAGTAGATCAGCGGTCGTCCACTACCGGAACTCTCACGCAAACATTTGTAGATGTATACGGCCGCACAACCAAGACGGTCTCGGGCGGGATCACACAGGATACCGTCTATGATCCGCACGGACATAAGTATAGCGTCAGCAACCCGCATATCGTAGGGACGCCTTCGACAACGGACGGGACGACCTACTGGTCCTACGATGGGTTGGGAAGAGTGACCTCCGTGACAAATCCAGCGGGGGAAAAAACGTCCTATAACCATTGGGGAATAAACCTATTCATCACGGATCCGCTCGGTTTTATGACGATTCAAACCTTCGATTCTTTTGGAGATTTGACAAGCGTTGAGGAGGGGGCCAAGCAGACATCTTTTGATGAGAGTCCTTCAGGCGACCAATGGTTCGCAAATACAAACACTGCTTATCAATATAACGGTTTCGGAAAGGTATCCAGGATTGATCAATATGGCGACGGATCTAGCGCGGACCGGGTAAGAACATTCACATACGACGGATTCGGGGAAGTTATCTCTCAGACGACACCTGAGGCCGGCACGCTCCAAATCGGTTATGACAACAATGGAAATGTCACAAGCAGAACTAACCAGAATTCCGGGTACAACTCGACTCATTATGGATACGATGCACTGAATCGACTCATCTCGAAGACGTTCTGGAGTGGCTCGACTCAGTTGGTTTCGCCGGCGTACAGCTACACTTACGACGCGCTGGACAGTTCCGGGGATCCGTACGGGAAAGGGCTCCTGACGGGCACATCCAACGGATCGAATGTTCAAACGTTGTTGACACACGATTCGATGGGCAGGCTCGTCTCCACCAGTTACTGCTTACCAAGCGAGTACTCACAAAACGGCTGCTCCTTTCAATACCAGGTTTCCGCTACCCACGACTACGCGGGAAATATGACCTCGCTCACGTATCCAGATGGACGCCAGGTGACATGGACCTATAACGATCAGAATCTTCCGGTCAGCGAGACTTACGCACAATTCAATTCGGTTCCCGTCAATACCCTCTATGTATCGAATCTGTCGTACACTCCTACCGGCCAGGTGCAGCAGGCAGTATTTGGTAACGACATACAAGAGGCTGCAACTTACAATGCCAATCAGAACATTGCAACGCTTACTTATGTTTCGGGTACATTTCCAGCTCCTATAGCGGAGAAGAGCTATACATGGTCCAATAATTCCGCAAACCTTCTAAGCGTCGTCAACGATCTTGCCGACTGGCGGACGCAGACCTTTTCCTACGATTCTCTCAACAGGATTGGGAGTGCGTCCGATACGGGAGCGGCGGCGAACGCATGTAACTCAATCCTCCCCGCTATCCCGCAGGCAAGCGAAAACTATACGATCGATGCCTGGGGAAACATGAAGGAGTCCGGAACCTGGAGCTTTCAGGCAGCCATCGGAACGAACAACCAGATTGCCCCTGGCCAAGGCTACTATTACGATTCAGCGGGGAATCAAACTCAAGATGCCCTTGGCAACACGTACAACTATCGCCCAGACGGGCTCATGTCCTTAAGCGACGGAGTCATCTATACCTATGACGCAAATGACCAGCGCGTGCGCAAGGACGGGACCAGTTCCAACGAGTACATCTATTTCGGCGGGCAGCTTCTGGCCATGCGCAACGCCGGTACCGGAGCGTGGACGGATCAGATCTTCGGCCCATCCGGGTCGTTGGCTCTTGTCCCAGGCACGCAGACAGGCTCGCCCATCTACCGGATCAACGATCATCTTGGGTCACTGAACTACACGTTGGATGCAAACGGAAACATCCTTGGGGTTGCGAGCGCACTTCCGTACGGTGACTTGACGGTCAACACAACTGGCGACAATTTCCCATTCACCGGCCTCGAAGCGGACGCGAACGGCGCCTACCACGCGCTGCATCGGGATTACGCTCCCTCGCAGGGAAGATGGCTTTCCGCCGATCCCTACAACGGAAGCTACTCGCTCGCCGATCCGCAAACGCTGAACCGATACGCGTATCTGAACAATCGCCCCATGAACGCAACGGACCCGACGGGCCTCTGCGACGACGGCGACTATCTGTGCGATCTGGGGGACTTGTTCGATTATCTGGATTCTGGCCTCGATTCTGCCGCCGCTAGTGTGCAGTCGTTTACAGGCGTATCTATTCCCGATGAGTGGCTGCCGAGTACGCAGACCTTGCTTGCGAACAACAGCGAGGATGCCGCGCTGTCGGAAGATGGATCGAGCACCATTACGGCGCAGGGCGCGCTTGTCGGCACCGCGATGGCCGCCGGCAACCTTCCCGGCGTGGGAGCGGTTTTCAATGCCGGGTTGGCCGGGTATTATGCATACCAAGGGGAATACGGAACGGCGGCGGCTTTCGGGGGCGCAGCGGTTGCTTCCATGGTTGGGTTGCCGGGCGGCAGCGAGATCGCCGATGGGGTTGAAGCGGTTGGAGAGGCAGAAGCAGTTGTAGAACCTGCGATTGAGGCGGCATCCACAGCAGGGCCCGAATTGATCGGCTCATTCGATGTGCCGCAGGGAATGACGTTCGGTACGACGACATTTGGGAACTACGCCCACGAACAGACGGCTACCCTTCTAGAGAACAACTTCCCAGATGTTGCTGACGCGGGGGGATTTGCATTCCGAATACTGCCTGGCCAGACGGGAGTAGACGTTACGGTTGGGGGGGACTTCGTGAATCAAGTTGGTTTTCAATTCGGCGAGATCAAACCACTGTCAGCGTCCGGCCAGAGGAGCTTTAACCGGCAGGTTGGTAACTGGAATTTGCCAGGAGCTGTTCAAGCTATCACTTATGACGGTTTGGGCAATGTTTACCTGGGATTTAATTGAACGGGGGCATTAGATTTGGTGCTTTCAAATGATTATAACCAGGTGATTGCCGAGAGCCGACAACAACTGCTCGAAAATCCCAACAACATGAGCGCTGTCGGGCGGATGGCCCGTGCTTTTTGCGCCAAGGGGGAATATAGAGAAGCCCTTGTGGAATTCGAACGCCTCGCGGCGCATCACAGAAAGGACGAGATAACCAACACCTTGGCGCCAAGCAATCCAGCATACGGGATTGACACTTCAACTCTGCATTGGCTTCTGGGAGATCGCACCAGTGCAACTTCCGAGATGCATGGGCTGGCTGCCGGTGTTCTAGATGGATCAATCAAGTATGGGGACGCAGGGGGGGGGATGCGGCAAGGCCTATTGCTCTATTTTATGGGGATAACAGCCAAAATGCCCAGCGAAGCTGCGTATGCGCTGAAATATCTGAGAAATCGCGTAGAGAAGTTGAGAAAACAACTCGGGGTACATATGAACGTAGCTTGGCCATGTTCCGTAGCTCAGTATCTCCTTGGCGATGTTGCGTTCGAAGCCGTTATGGAATGCGTCAATCATCAAGCCAAATTGACGGCTCCCGACTCAGCGGCTCGATTGGAGCTCGGCAGGCGTTCTAGGCTTAAGTTAGCCCTGTTTTACGATGGCATAAGAAGCCGAGCACTCGGGGAGGAAGCACATTGTCTTGCTCGTATGCGTGAATGCCTCGGGTTGGAAGACGCTTCGAACTCGCTGGAATCGTATCTCGCCCGTGACGAGGTCCAAAAGGCATCTCTGTAAGTACTTCTAGATTCTTGCATTCTTTTTCGTGGGAGCGCGAACGGCGCCTACCACGCGCTGCATCGGGATTACGCTCCCTCGCAGGGGAGATGGCTTTCTCACAGCCTTCGGTTGCTCCACATCGGCGGAATGCCTGCCCACATAAAACGTAACGCGTGCCCACATCCAACGGAATCCATGCGCGTGCAGCTCAGAAGAGCAAGAAACGAAATGATGCTGCTTGGTATTTTATATACCTCATTCTTGACTCATGTGGGCAGCTTGATTATGGTAAGAAGCAACCAGCGTCGCTTCGCTCCGACACCTGCCCACATCACCGGAATACGCACGGCCATCTCCAGCCGTTTTTCGTCCAGCAACGGGAGCACTTGCTCGGCAATAAAGAGAAGGTCGCGTTTCATCAGTCGGACGGGAACGGCCGCCACGATGGATTGCAGGACGCGAATTCCGGTTGCTTTCGCCAGTGCCTCCTCGCGGCGGCGCTTCTCCTGCTCCGCCTTGAAGTTGGCGTGGGCCTTCGGCGTCTGCTTCTTCGGATGGTGTACCGGGCAGGTTGGCTCGGTGCAAACCTTCCTCAGTTCGCCCTTGTCCATGCCGTCGGACACGATGGCCTCGGTGCGCACACGCCTGGAAGGCCAGCGTCGCCAGTATGATCTACGCGAGCGCGCTCATGCGCTTGGTTTCCAGCGCATCACTGTGATCGACGAAGACCAGGGCCGCTCCGGCACCGGATCGGTGGAGCGCCTGGGCTTTGGCCGACTGTTGACTGCAGTATGCTCCGGCAGGGTCGGAGCAGTGCTGGCACTGGAAGCGTCACGTTTGGCAAGGAACAACCGCGACTGGCACCATTTGATCGATCTCTGTGCCATGGCAGGAACGCTGGTCATCGATCACGATGGCGTCTACGATCCCTGTTTGTTGAACGACCGGCTTTTGCTCGGGCTGAAAGGCACCATGAGCGAATTCGAGATAAGCTTGCTCAGACAGAGAGCGATGGAAGCCCACAGACAGAAGGTACGGCGGGGTCTTGTTATGACGCAGGTTCCTGTTGGCTACATCCGCACGTCGGGCGCGTGTGGCGCTCCCACTCATACTTCGCCGCCACGCTCAGTACCATGGTTGCCTGGATCCCCAGGAGGAGAAAGCCGCGCATGCGAACTCTCATGCCATACCCCCGCTTAACCGAGCCACCAATTGCCGACGCAGCCGCTCCAGCATCCATCCACCTGCCAGAAACAGCATACCCAGCCCGATCAGCCCCAGCGATCTCCCCATTTTATCCAGCAGGCTTGAGACGTAGAACCACATCACGTTCGCGGCAAATCCGCCGATACCGAAGTTCACCACAGCCTGGCTTCGCACCTTCAGTCCCCAATAGACCAATCCGACACAGGCCAACCCGATGGTCACGTACATCGACAATCCCGGTCCTACATGCTCCCAGGGCGTAGGACCATACTCCGCCTTCCAGACCACATCTCTGGGCAGCCAGGGCAGTACGTAAGAGACCACTGCAACCATCGCCACCGGCCATACACTTTGGCGTCGCAACCACCACACGCCCGCCACCGAACCAAGGATCACCAGCGAGCAGGCGATCCTCAGGCTCAACGGCACTGTCACGTGCTCCAGCTCGTTGAAAGTCCAGCCTTCCGACAGCATCCCGGCCGAGCAGAACATACCGACCGCGCCCACGACATACAGGGTCCAGAACACGCCCAGATTCTTAGACCGAAGAAAGCACGTCAGCATCACGGCAGCGAGCACCACATTCATCCGCGCCATGTAGATCGACAAGTGAGCGTACCCCTCTGCGCGATAACTCCACTCACACACGATCCATCCCGCTGCCAGAAGCAGTGTCAGCGCCTCCTGCACCTGGTCGCGGAGCAGCCACCAGCCCGCTCCTGCGCATCCCGCCCACACAAGCACTGCCGTTGGCCAGTGCTCCTGCATGTTGAAGATCGTCCCCACGGTCAGAATCGCGGCGCCCGCTCCGGCGGTACCGACGCCATGAAGCGTCGTAGCCATCCCCGGAAACCTCGGGGAAGATACAGCGGCCACGACATGTACCGCGGCCAGAAACCCGATCACTAACGACAGCCGCTGCCACGGATTCACGTCGTCCCAGTGAGAGGCTACGAACAGCATCATCCCACCCACGAGCAGAATGATGCCCAACGCAAGCAAGACAGCCACCTGCCAGCGGTCTCCTTTAGGTGTTTCCCGTTGAGACTCGAAAACGTGGACCCGCTCAGCCGTGCTGGCGTCCACAACACCAGCCTGCACCCATCGCTCCAGATATTCTTGCCAACCGGACATATCGGTTCCAAGAATAAACCACCGCAGACATCTCGTTCCTTCAAACGCGATACGAAGTGGCTGACCGCTCTTCCCGCAAAGTCGAATTCGCGAACCCTTCGGTCGAGCAGGCGCACGTTAATCGAGTACCCCTGCACATGGTCCTGAAGCCCGATCCAACCCAGCGGTGCTCTGTGGACGGCTGCTTCAACCTCGGCGCGGCCATCGAGCCGGAGGTTATGCCGCTTTCCTTATTGGGTGGTCGTGGAGCTTGCGTGCCTGATGCGCGGCAATCGCCTTGATGTGATCGATAAATTTCTCGCACGAATAGTCGAGCTTCATTCTATTGCAGACGAAGCAGCAGGGCACAACATTTCCAGGTACGTAACCTCTAGTGCTATCCACACGATCTATCCCGTTATACCGGAAGTCAGCATGAGCTTTGAACCTTTGCATCATCCCGCGGTTCAGTTTCAGTGAAGACGGCGTTCCACAGTAGTCGCAAGCAGATGCCAGTAGCCTCCGGAAGAGGTCGGTGGACAATGAATATTCAAGCCCGCGTTTCTTCGCGGAGTAGACGTACATGCTAAGAACGTATTGATATGGGTGGACACGCATCCGGCCCTTGTGACACCCACAACTGACCTGTAATGGTGCTTGACCCTGTCCTTGATGAAGTAAGTTTGTTGATAGGGTTATTTGCCGGCCGCACACACAACGACAAAGCCAGCCGGCCCTGCCGAATGTGCAATTCTCAACGCGTCGAATCACGGTAAGGTCATGAAACACCTTTCCCGTTAATTCAGGCACATTGCTATGTTCGATACGAAGGCACCCGCAGCTTTGCGAATTCCCGCTATTCAGAGATCTTGTGGTTGGTGTACTCTCCCGCCCACAGGTACATCGGCACACCCAAAGATTCTCCTTCTTTGAACGTCCGCCTGCGCGAATCACAGTCAGCTTGCCGAATGTCTGACCAACAAGTTGCCGCCCTGGGAGCTTTCCAAAGGCGCAAGGCTTGCACAGCGACCCCTTTCTTTCGGCGTTGTCTCGATCGATGGGTCTGCCGTACGAAAGTGATACTCCGCACTGTGGGCAACCACGAATTGCCCGAATTCCCTTTCTGATGCCGTTCACTTGTCCTCTCTTTCTCCTCGCGCCGCCTAGCGATTGAACTGTCTTCGGGCGGCTCGAATGCTCTCCTACTCGCTATCTACCGAGCCCGACGGAGATCAGGGACAATTTTGGGTCAATTATTTTTGTTGGTACTTGCTCGGGTCCTTTCCATGCGGAAAGCGGAAGTTGGACTGTAGAAGCACGGATCTGAGGAGATCGCTCTACAGTCTCGCGTTGTCCTTACAAACGCCGGAACTCGCCGTTGGCGCTGATACCATTGCGGGATGGAACGGATCACCCTGCCGGAACGACCAGAATTGGCTCTGGAGTACGACAAGGGAAATCAAAAGGAGCTAGGCCCCTGCCCGCATTGCGGACAAAAGACCTCTCGCGTCTGGGGCTACGTGTATAACTCCAACACGGCGATTGCAGCCTACTTTGTAGAGTGGACGCCGCTTCACCCTGAGAAGGACGCCACTTTCGATTTGATTGTCGGGAAGTGGGGCGAGGATGCGCATGCTTCAGACCGGCAAGCGGTGTCGGTGGCCTTTAGGTGGTTGGGAAGCGGGCCTTCTTTCATGGTTCAGAATGCCGCTGCTCGTCCGATTGGATCAAGTTCTCTGATCTCTACAGCACTGGATCGAAGCGCTGTGATTGGAACCCCACTCGCAGACACTATCTTTGCAGTCTGTGACTTGGTTTATCGTGCAGATCCACGAATCGCAGAACTCCGGAATTGATCCTTTTGAGCGGCTGACCGGCCTGGCCTGCAGGATCCCGTCTCGCCTGGCGTGTTGATCACACCTCGTCTCGATCCAGGCACGGTCCCGTTATGAATCTCGATCTACAGGGGTCGACTCGAAACAGGGGCAATTATGGTGAAAAAATTGGCAGAAAATTATGGGCACATTTGGCGGAGCCACTGACCGCGGGCCGAATGGCAGGCTGCCTCACGCCATTGCACGCCTGCATCATTGAGACACCGAAATGTTCCTGGGTAGGTGATGTCCGGCTTTCGGCCGGACGTGAAGAAGTGATGCAGACGAGTTGTTCCCCAAGGTAGAACTGACGGACCTTGTGAAAAATATTCTGGGTGGCCCCGCCCGCAGCAAGCGTCAAGCGGGGTTAAGCGGCTTTGCCGGTCAGGAGACTGCAATTGTTGCAGAGTTCGACGCCAGGCGCTTCAGACGCGCCCTCTCGTGAACCGGGTGGTTGACTGTGTCGATCATCCGCGACTGGTAGGCCACATCTTCGATTCCCCCGGAACGAAGTCGGGGCCAAATTGGTTCACGAAGTCCCTTTTGCGGCAAATAGTTGAGTTGGATCTTTGAGGAGGCATCGAGAACGGCGCGAACCCACCGATTTTCTGAATCCATGATGTCATATATCAGTCGAGAGTCATCTTGCGGCCAGATGAACAGCGACCCATCTGCCGTAATCGCAAGCACCAAACCTGTGTTGTCATAGATGTCTAAGTACTTGCGCTTTGTCTTGATCATCAATTCCGGGGTGACCCAAAACTGTTGGCCGGTCGCCTCATCATCGATCCTGAGAACATTCTGACACCCATTGTTACCGGGGCTAATCTGGATGATCTCCCCATCGGTTGGCTGGCGGACGGGAATCTCGAACCCATGATGAACAAACCATTCGCTCCGCTTTTCGATCATCACTTCCCAATTTTTGGCGCTGACTTGGCGATATTTTGCTTTTGACAAAAGCATCGTGGGCATGGGGTTAAGGGTTGGGGCAATGCAGCTCGGAGATGCAGAAGCTGCTGTAGATTTTTCGGCAATTGACTTAAACATGTGGTTCTCCTGTCGTGAGAGAGAGCAGTTAACTTATTCATTCCGTCTTCGTGCAGTTGCAACTAATAGGTACTACCGCCGTAGGTCAGGGTTCTGCAGACTTATTTCACAAACTTTGCGATTTTCTTTCAGGACCCTGGATAGATTCAAAACCGCCAGATACCGGATTCCTGTGGCAGTTGCTTGGTTGAAGGGATCCCTTGGGCGCAATGGCAATCGACAGAGCCGGTTGAAGCGGGAATTTGACGATTCGGGTTGGCGCCAGAGAGTGTTCATACAGGCATATACAGCGCTGGAGGGGTGATCTGCAGACTCGGACGAGGATTTATTCTTCGGCGCGACTGATGGGCTGCAATTCCGAGCCGCATCGTCCCAGCGATGGCAAGCTCCCTGAGAGGAATCTGGCCGCCACCGATCGCCTGTTGAAATCTTCGCCATATCTTTGCCTATAATCCCTGCATGGGCGAGATGAAGCGGGTGAACGCCTACGAGGAAGAGCGCCGGGTCAAGGATCGGTTCGCGTCGACGCTCGCGATTTTGGCTTCAATCATTGCGGCCGTCCGGTTGGCTCGGGACGACATCAGCCGGCCATCGCCGCGCCTCACATCGGTCATTGCCGATTGCGTGGGGCTGGCGAGGATGATCTTGGATAGGATTTTGCGGTGAGAAAGCCAAAGCTGATTGGCAATGTCGCCATCACCCTGGCCAGAGGAATCTTGCTCTTGGGCCAGTTGATCGCCGTGTCTATTGCGTTCGTACATGTCTTCGCCGTCATGGTTCCTCCCTCAGAGAATTGTCAACACAAAGATCGAATGACATGACAAAAGTTGTTTGCACCTTTTCTATCTCATCAACACACGAGCAAACTGAAGTAACCGCACAGGAAAGGCACGGAAGGCAGCCGATCACTTCCTACTGTACTGCTGGCTGTACGGCACACTCACGATTCGATAGCAAAGAGATACCTGAAAGTTCTCCCCGCGATGAGGTGGCTCGTGTACATCTGGTGTATATCCGCTGAACGGCACAACTCGCTTTTGACAGGAGAATCTCTCGAAAAGTTCCGTCTAGATGAGCATCGTATGTACATACGCATGTATATACCGAACCCGGCCTTCGATGAAAGTTCGGACAAAATGCTCTTTGTCTTCGACATAGCTGACTGACATATGTACATATTGTCGGTTGCAAAACCAGAAACCGGTTCCACTGATCATTCGGCGTAGAATGGCAGCGGCACAATGATCCTGACGCAGCGTCCGAAGTATCATCTGCTCGGTGGAGATCGACCATGAAGAAGAAAGAGAATAGGGCGGCCGAGGCCATCTTCGAAATTGCCGATGACCAGCTTCCCTGCGGCCTGATCCGTTCTGAGAGCGGTCTGCCTTGTTTCCGCCCCGCCGGCCACGTACTCACATCGCAGATGGTAAAGGACGCAGAGAGCGCGATTGACGACCATCAAATGAAATTGGCACGCAAGGTCATGCACTAGCGACGGGATGTGCTGCGCGAGCTGGCCAAATCTTGACGCCGGGACCCGGCCGCGGGAGAATGTAAGCTTCGCAGGCGGCGTCCACAGGAAATGCAGTCCCCCAGGAGTGATAAACCTGGGGGATTTCCTGCGTATGGGTTACAGCATCTTACGTCGTGGAATCTGCTGTAGGTCCGGCATCGTGCCTTCTAGCGCAGCCAGGCGCCGGCCGGCTTCCCGCTGTTCCGATTCCTGTTCCACTTGTTTGACGGGATTGTCTGCGTTTGGCGCCCGAATGGGCTCGCTCCACACCTGGCAATGGTTGCGCAGATACTTTTCCGCCATACCCAACTCGCGGTCGGAAGTCCACATGACTCCGTCGACGAGCTGGCAAACCTGGGGCTCCGTGCCCTTGATGCGCACCCAGTACCACCCCGGCGCGGCCGGCATCGTGTTGGTCCACATGCAGACAGCCTACACCGTCTGCTTGTGGGGCAGACGGCCTGATCAGGAATGACCGGGTCAGGTCGCGTCGCTCTCGCCGGTGAAGTCGTAGGCAGCCGTCCCGGTGAAGTCAGTGGCCGAAGGCGTCCCTGCTGCCTCCCGCTCCCTAAGCAGCAACTCATCCTCGGTCGCCAGGATGTTTTTGAGCGAACGGTAATCCTCGCCGGTGAGGAGCGCGACGCGGATCGCCTGGCGCAGCGCAGCGACCTCGGATGAATCAACGTCCAGATCATCCATGAAAGACAGAGTACACCACCTTGAACAGAACAGCACAGGGCCGTGGTACGCTGTCCGCATGGGAAAACTGATCGGAAACGTGGTCATCCTGGTCGCCGGTGGATTCCTGTTTGCCGGTGGCGCGATAGCAGTCGGCGTGCTGCTCATGTACGCCGTTGGCGTTGCCCTGGCCAGACGGCTCAAAGCCGTCGCGGGAAAATCAATGCCGGCCCTTTCCTGAACCCAGGCTTACTCGATCCTGTCCAGGTTGCGGTTGCGCCTGTAGTCATGAGCCGGGTCGAAATCCATTGTCCCGAACAGGTCGAGAATCGCGGGCGCAGGCCGACCTTCGTTTGCGGCCGCACGGGTTTGGATGCGCTGGCGAATACGCTCCATAGTGCCCTCAGGAGCCACGTCGCTGGCCATACCATGAGCCAGCGCAGCCCTTACGGTATCGAGCTTGGCCAGATTCTCCTGTTCTTCATTTTCCTGGTCGCTATTCATGTGAACACCTCCGCACTATTATGCGGCCAATTTTCTGTGGTGTCTCTCACGTCAGGATTAAACCGGCCTCGCGGTCCACCTTGCATTGCGTGAGAGGGAAGTAAAAATGGGTGTAACACAGCAGTCGGGCATGGTTACAGTTGTAGCAATCTCCTCGTGGGTGACTCTGCAATCGCGCCGAACCCGCAAATCGTAATGATTCCCGCCCTTTATAACCGGCCGGTCATGCCTTGACGAGTCCTGATCCATGGATAACAGCGAACTCTCTGAGCGGGTAATTCAGGTGCTGATAGCAAAGCAGTCGAGCCTCATTCCAGTGAAAGTCCGATCCGCCCGGCGTGACGTCAATTCGATCTTGAAGATGATGCTTGCAGATCAGCAGAATGCACTGCACTGCAAGATCGTAGGGCTTGAAGTGCGTCTTGCAGCAAGCGAAATAACTGCCATCTTCCGACTGCGTCCTTAATTCATTGATCCGTCTCTCAAGGACAAATGGCTCGCATCGGCATAGTCCATCGCAAGTTCGATGTCTGATCTCGACGCCATATCCGTATGACTTCACAACCGCGGTTACCGAGTTGCCAATTCCAGTTGCCGTCTCGGATGGAAACGGGATATAGATCTCTTCGTTCTTGGGATGACCACACTCAGCAATTCCGTTGAACGCAATCCCATCCGAGTTGATCTCAGGGATGTCGCTGCCGTACGGCCCCGCCAAGCGCACACCAAGATCATCCAGGGGCAACAGGATTTGCTGAAAATCGGCGGCGATGCGAAGGAGAGTTCCTTCTTCGATCTCTTTTTCGCGTTGCCAATAGTGTGAGTAGCCCATGCTTTGCATTATGAATCAAGTTCCTGTGGAACAAGGTCCTATACGGTCTCTGAGATAGTCTTTGGCTAACGACAGCGCGGACTGGACCGCGAGGTCATAACGCCGGAAGGCTGTCTTGCAGCAATCGAAGTATCGACCATCGCGGACCTTTTCGCTGTCATTGCATTTCGTTACCGGCGGCCGGTCGTTATCGCTATCACATTTCACGCGGAGCAAAGCCGGCGGCGCCCTCCCGCTCCTTCACGGCCGCGAATGCATGCCGCAACGTGTGAACGGCGCTCAGGATGTCATCGGACTCGATCTCCTCGCGGCGATCAAATGCTCTCTGGCCCGCGAGGATGTACACCTCGCGCATCTGAGCGAAGGAAAATCCATCTGCCAGCTCAATTGATGCTTTCAGCTCTGACTTTGGAAATTGGCAGTTGAGCTTTCGGAGATACTGGAGCCGAAGCTCCGCCGTGGGATTCGGGAAGAGAACGACCCGATCAAATCGTCCTGGGCGACGGAGGATCGCCGGGTCCAAAGCCGTCGGCTCATTTGCTGTGGCGACGACCACGACCCCATCTTGCGTGCCGATGCCGTCAAGGCAATTCAGAAGCTGTTGCAGGCTCACCTTGCTCTTCGTCTCCGAAGCCTGGTTTCTAGGGAAGGCTCGATCAATATCCTCCAACACAACCATCGAAGGAGCGCATTCGGCGGCTCGCTCGAACATCTTCTGCAGATCGTCGTCATCAGTGTTCGGAGCGAAGAAGTTCAAAGTCAGGCCGCGCATTCCGCGGCGCGATAGCATGGCACGAACTACGCTGGTCTTACCGTTCCCTGGGGGACCATGGAAGAGGTACCCGCGGCGGAAGGGCAGCTTCAGGCCGCGGAACCAGTCCTCCCGAGCGAAGAAGGATTCATAGTCGCTTTTGACCAGTTGCAAGACTGGCTCGTCGAGCACCAGATCGTCCCAACTCGAAGACTTGACGCTTTTAAAGCCCCTTCCAGTGCTGTAGAGAGGACCCTCAGGTCGAGAATGAGATTCTCTGATCATCGCCATCACCAGTGCGATCTCGTCTTGACGGCAAATGACGAGTTCAGCGTATGCAGTTGAGTCGTGCTCACTGTAGGGCACTTCGAGGGCGACTACTGCCCCCTTCAACGTCGGGAAGCGCATGGCCACAGGGGTATCACCCCAGGTGACCTCCCATTCGGGCTGCGTTTCTCCAGACATTCCCTTGGATTTGGACAACATCCTCGCACTCATGAGAGGTGGCATACCGCGGGGATATTCGATCGACGTAACCTCTGCTCGGAGTTTGGGGGTCGGGCCTCGTTCAAGCTTTGTAAGCCTGACATCGCGCAGGATCTGACGTGCCGCAATACTGGTGAAATTGTTGCCAACTCGCAGCACAGCCATCTTCTCGATTGTTACGCCTTGCACAGACTCGATCCATTCTCGGTAATTTGAAATTGCGCTTCGAATCCAGTCGGGTTCAGTGGCAGTCATTATCTTGGGTTCCATATATATTTCTCCAGGTGATTCGCGAAGTTCGGGTAATTTGTCGTGTCCGATCAAAAAGCAGCCGGCGCAATTTAGAGCAGTTCAAACGCCGCTCTAACACTTATCTACCGAGACCAACGGAGATCGGGGACAATTTTCGAGCTTTTATTTTTGGGATTGTTCTTGCAGGTGCTTTTCACGGGACATTGGACTAGGCTTATGATGTGCCGGCGCTGCGGGATTATGTTGAAGGCAAATCCTCGTCGGTGCATAATAGCTGCATGCGAACAGATGTCACGCGTGGTAGATTCGTGGAACCCATTGCCCCATCGAGCTGCCGATGAACCCGGCCGGCTACATTCTTTCCCTGCTCCAGGAGCTTGAGCGCATTCTGCCCGCTCCGTTCTCCCCCGATGGAAACCACGCAATCACCTGGACCCGCGTCGAGGACGATGCCGGCGCAGAACGTGACGCGCTGGTCATCCTGCGGAACGTGGGCGACTGTGTATTCCCGTACACTACAACGCGAGACCAACTCACGACCGATCCGATCGAGACGGCTCAGCGCTTGGCGCCGGCGATCGAGGCGGCGTTGGAGCGGGAGCCTGATCGGCTCTACACGTTCAAGCAGTAACTCACCCGACATTTCGTGCAGTCTTGTCTATTTCATTCCCACCAGCGATCGTCTGCCCGCAAACGCGGGAGTTACTGATGCCATCGCATGCGGCCGAAGGAATCCTGCTCAATCTGAACCAGTTTTATTACTCTGCGAACCGCTTTGATATCTCTCCTCGCTTTCTCAAACTCAATTCTCAAACGACAATCCCCTCTAAGCCGAATTAGCGCACGCTTGCATTCGGACCGCTCAATGATCCGTCGTGAATGGGACCTGTTGATTCTGGTTGACGAAAGCGTTGATTGTCGTTCCCACGGGCATGCTTGCATCGGGACCGTACCACAGGGCCGACACCCCGGTGAGTGCGCCACCCTTTCCTCCGCTAACACCCGCTCCGCCCCGCAATTGAATTCTCGTACCCGATACTGCCTCCACATAGTCGAATAGTAGGACAAGCCTTCCAGATTTTCCCAGCAGACCGTTCTTTGATATTGCTTCAACGTGCCCAATCGCCTCGGTGCCTGTCCTCACAATGAGCTTGGAACCGACAACAAGGTCCTCACGTACCTTGAAATGAACGGTCTGCGTGACCTGGAGCTTTTTCCCCTGTAGATCGTCCATTAGAACAAGGTGGATTGGCGTCCCGTCAGCCAATAGAACCGTGTCTGGCTTCGCGCTCTCCGTTGCCTGAGAGCAGACGTATACGGGCGCAAGGAAGCTTAGGGCTATTAGCGCAACCAACTCCAAACAAGTTGTGGAACGGATTCGTTTTGTGCTCATGGCAGTCTATCACTGAACCGTGAAATCATAGCCCTGCCCATACACACCATGAGGAAAATCGGCAGACCCAACAGAGTACAAGATGTACTCGCCCTTCTTCAGCTCCTTTACGGGTGTAACTCTGAATCTGCGACCCCCAAGTGGCGTCGCAGATGTGCGAACAATCCTATCGGCTCGAATGCCCACCTTCTCCCCTACGGTTCCACCAACGGAACCCATCTCGATCTCTCGCCGGTCACCCTTGTCGTCCATCTCGACAACGATGTAGTTGTCTATGTTCTCATTGGGCGGTAGCTCAATATCGATCACGGCTTTCCGGGCGGCAATTAGCGAAGCGTGTTGTCCTTGGAGATATGCCTTGTTCTTGACGGACATGATCCCTAGAGAAACGGTATGCCCAAGTCGCCCGCCGACCTTCTGCTCGCCGATCGTGCGCACCTCGACAGGATTGCCGTCAATCGCGACTTTGGGACTGGTCAATTGCGTTGACTGAATCATTGCCGCGACAACGGAATCGGATACACCCGCCTTCTTCAGATTGGCGAGGTCGTCATCTGAAAGGCTGAACTTTGTTGCGCTCGCCTTTATTCGCGCAATGATTACATCGTCACCGAGACCCTTGTGAGTCATTTCAATGATGCGGGCATTGTCCACGTCACTCTCAAGACTTGACTGAGAATAAGCCAAATGAGTCCCCAACACCACGAGAGAACCAAGAACACAAAGAGCCAGCGAACTGCAAAAAAACACACTACGTGTATTAAGACCACCGATTTTCATGTTGTCACCTTTTAGGAACGGACTCTATCACACTGACATCAACGTGTATATCGCGACTTGGTGTCAGTGTATCCATTCGCCTAAGGTGTAGCGCGGGACTACCTCAACATGGCCACAAGAGTCACATCTCCGCGATAGCCCGCAGACACATAGAGCCCTGCGTCACGATCCGTCTCAGGATTGCCAGGCTGCATGGGAAATCGATCGAATGGTTGCAATGGCGGACGATCCTGTCATACGTAAAGGTCCCGCCCCTTCTTCCGGTTGTTCATCCGCGTACAAGGGTGATGCCAAGAGTCGCCGCGCAGAGTAAGATTCTGAGCATTATGACCATGAACCGTCGTGATCTTTGTGTGGCACTATCTACCTTGGCGGCTATGTCTGCTGCGTGGCCGGCTGATGGCCAGACGGCTCCAATTGCGCCTGGTGCGGCTACCGCTCCAGGTGCGCAAGCGGAGCCCGTACTTTCGGTGCAGCAGGTTTATCCGTTTGAGAGCCTGCCGGTAGCGCACAGCGCGAACGGGGAGTCGCGGGCTGTAGTGCATGGTGTGCTTCCGACAGGTGAGGCTGTGGAATTGCATGAGACTACGCTCCTGCCTGGCCATATGCCGCATCCTCCGCATAAGCACCGGCACTCGGAGTTCATGTTGGTGCGCGAGGGGACGGTCCAATTCGACAATGACGGGACATTTGAACGGGTGGGGCCAGGCGGAGTAATCTTCGCTGCGTCGAACGTGATGCATGGGCTGAAGAATGTTGGCGAGACTAATGCCGTTTATTTTGTAATTGCAATCGGTCGGGAATAGAGGGGCATGATCATTGCTTGCGTGTCCTGACTGACCCGCTGAGCATACGCAGGCTGCAAACGTGATGTTTCGGAGGAGAGCTTGCCGGGGGACATTGGGCGTCCCCCGCAGTCCGGGATCAGAATCCCAAAGCGGGAACATCCATCATCCGATTCTGTCCTGCCATTCGAGCAGGCACGCTCTGTACCGCAACGCACCGCTCTAATTCGCGCACTCATTGCAGCCCCCGCCGGAGCCGGGCTGGTTCAGTCCCACCGATATCCGATTGCATTCCGCTCCTGGCAAAGCAGCCGTGGCAGAAAGCAGAGCTTCGTTGTTGGCCGTGCAAACATCGGCTCAAGGCATTAGAATATTTGCAATCGCATTCAGACCCCCACAGAATTCCTGAAGTCGCCGGAAGCACTATCCAGATCCCGGCACGTCAACTCTCCGAGTTTACAGAACCTTCTTTGGCCACATTGTGCCTGGGGGTCCTGGAAAGGCAACAATGCATGACATTGTCGTTCCCTTCACCTCCATCCACACTATTGCACTGATCCTTTGGGGCTGCTACGGGCTTATTCTGGTTACCCTGATGATGCTTGTGTGGCTATGGCTCTCCCGAAGCAAAGTGGAGTCTCAGATAGGACTCTTAGCACGGACAATGGGAACGGTCGAAGAGGACAGTGCGCAGGAGCGGCGCAACGGGCTAGCCCTGATGCGCTTGGACACAATTCGACAGAATTGCGCTGTCCTTAAGGGAAACCCGGCGGAGTGGTGGAATCGGCTTGATGAGAAGGTGGAGCCTTATGTCAGTCCCGAAGATACTGAAGGATGGTTTCTCACCGAAAATCCTCGTTCCGTTCTTCCTTATGAGGTGGTTGTGGGTCGTAACTTCTCCGCTGCAATCTTCGGTGCCTACCCTGGCCTTCTGACCGCCTTCGGGTTGATGCTAACCTTTTTGGCGATTCTATTGGCATTGATGAATGTTCATTTCAACAAGGGAGACGCCAGCGAACCAGTTAGCGGAATGGAACAACTAATTAATGGACTCTCAGGGAAATTTCTGAGTTCCATATTCGCTCTTGTCCTTAGCATCGTTTTTACGATAACGGAACGTCTTTCAGTTAGACGGATAAAGGAATCCTACGAGCATATGCTCTCCACGATTTCCAAGACCATTCCTTTCCTTCATACATCTAGAATCCTTTTGGACATTCATCGGTTTTCAGCCAAGCAGACGGTTTCAGTCAGCAACATCAGCAGTGAGGTAGTAGACCGGCTTACAAATGCATTCAATGATAGGGTGGTTCCAGGGCTTGCCTCCGGGATGTCGTCAGGCGTAGCGGAGAAGTTGCAAAATGAATTCCGCCCAACGATGGATCGGATGGTTGGTTCGCTTGATGCACTGCAATCCGCGATCGTTCGACTTGAGTCCGAAAAGAAGGATTCAGTCACGGGCGAATTCGGGCGAATGATTGACGTCTTGAAAGAGTCAATCGGCAATGCATTGTCCAGCATGGGCGAACAGTTCCGTGAGGCTCTGTCGGGGTCTGCAAAGGATGAATTCGGCAACGTTCAAGGGACACTCGAAGCAACTCGCCACGTTCTGACAGAAATGAATAGCCAGTTTGCTCAAATGCAAACGGCTCTTGGCGTGATTATCGCGAAGGCAGAGGAGACGACTACGGGTCAGCTCGAATCTGGAAGAAAACAAGCCGAAGACTTGAATGCGCTGATGCATGGATTAATGACTAAACTCCAGGAGACTGCTGACCAGAATATCAACAGTGTCCAGACTCAGCTCACACGAGTTGTCAGCGATCTCACGGATAATGTTACGAAACTATCTGTGGACATGATGGACGCTTCCAAAGACATGGCACGTCATTCTCAAGAGTCTGCGAGCAGCATAATCTTAAAGACGGACGCATGGTCTGAGGCGACTGCGAAGCGGCTTGAGTCCCTGTTAGCCAACATTGAGAATCGAAGCGAAGACTTCAAGCGGGCAAGCGATGCATTGCTGGAAGCAAAGACTTTTATGAGCAATCTTCTTACCCAGAATGCAAATGCTCTAAAACAAATGCAAGATGCGAGTCTCAATGTCCAGACATATAGCACGGGGCTTGCAGGGCAATCTGATTCACTGAAAGCAATCAGCGCAGACCAGGCAAAGGTTGCAAACCAGTTGCTCTTGACATCGGGCGGACTGAAGGCTTTGTTCGATCAGCATCAGCAGCAACTTGCAGAGTATCGGAGAACTGTCGCAGAGTACAAGGATGTCGTAGACAAGCTGCACGAGCCGCTTGCGAGAATCATGAAGGCCACCAGCGATGGACTCAGAGACTACAACCAAAGCGTTGAGAAGAACTTTAACAAGATCGTTGAAATCGCAGACAAGCTGGTTCCAAAGGCGGCCAACCTGCTGAGTGGCCAAATCGACGATCTTGGCGATAAGCTCGAAGAGCTTTCAGATGTGATCGCAAAGACGGTGGAGCGTTCCAATGGAAGACCGCGATAATTCGGAGCATTTGGGCAGTTCGCTGACGGACCTCATGACCTCGTTGATGGTCATCTTTATCCTTCTTCTGTTGGTATTCATCAGTCATACCGCGAGCAAGGATGCGGCGCTTCGAGACGTACTCCTCAAAAGACTAAGGACTGATCTCGAACCGCAAGGCTTGAGCGAGTTGATTCGTCCAGACACGAAAGACAGGAATGCAATTCTGGTAATCGTGCCCGACCAGTTGATGCGGTTCAAAAGTCAAGAATCGACAGTTCAGCAGGGCGGCAGTGATTGGTTGAGGGCACATATGCCAGACTTTGCGGCAGTACTCTGTGATCCACAATTCAGATCGAGCATCGATTCAATCGTCGTTGAAGGTCATACTGATACACAGCCTTGGAGAGGATATACCCGCGAGGACAGCCAGAATCGCAATCTAAAGCTCAGTCAAGATCGCTCGATGGCCGTCGTGGAGGAAACGCTGAAGTATCTTGCGCCGATTCCGCAACAGCACGACTGCTTCCTCGAAAAGCTGAGCGCAACAGGAAGAGGAGAGCAGGAGGCCGTTCTGCCGGATCGTCCTGGAACAGATGCTTCCGAGAAAGCCAACGAGCAGAGCCGAAGAGTCATTTTCAAGATTCGCGTAAGGGCAAGTGAGAGAGACAACATCGAAGCGAAGGTGACGCAGTGAGTCAGATCATCGAGGCACTCAACCGATTGCAAATGGACCTCGGTGAATTTCGGGATTCATCGGTCTCTCGGATCGCTGATGCGCAAGCTCATTTACGCCAGCTAAGCCGAACGATAGAGGCACTAGAAAAGAAGAGCAATAATGTAGCTGTTCCTAAATCCATACTTGATCCCGAACGGGTGTGGGCTAGATGGCGTGACGAACAATATGACTTTGACAAACTTGATAGCCGCGAAAAGCGCAACCTTTGCATTTCACCCGAAACAGCCACAAGGCCAAGGCTAGTGGAGGCTCTCAAGAGCGATCCAGAAGCATTAAAACGCATGACTACTTTTAATGGATTCGTCCAAGCGTACTTCGCCAAGTGGCGAAGCATGGACAATCCCGAAGCCATCGAAGAACTCATCCAGAACTTGCTTGAGAAGGGTAGAATTCCTCGAAAGAGCGGAATACTTGAGGTGTGGAGGCGCTCGCTGTTTCTATTTTCCGAGCAGGCTGCTCATTGCATCGGCGAAATAATCATTCGAGACCGCAAGCCAGTGAAGCAAGTATGCGATGAGTTCTTTATCGCTCCGTCAACTCCACTCGTCGCGGCGGCTCACAAACGAGCGGCAGAGTTAGCAGTCAAGGGACTCATAGTCAAGCAAGCGTTCATTAGTGAACCGGAGGCTGTCCGAGACTTCCGGTGGTTGCTGGATAACCTTCTAGGGGTCGGCCTGCACGCCGATGCATATCGTGCATCGATGAGTGATCTGATTAACTGTAAATTGCCAGAGCGTATGCCAGAGTTTCAGAAAGCAATGGTAGAAGTCATACATGGAGACGAGCGTCTAGGTGACCCGCGATTGGCTGGGAATGCACCGAATTGGCGTACCATTCCCGCAGACGCGAAAGAGAAGTTCCTCGCTTGGCTCGCTAAAGAAACGCTTCAGTTTTTCTTTGACACCCTAGTTCCAAGCAATGATGAGAACAGGCGAAGGGCAAAGTTCTGGCTTGATTATGCAAAGAAGCAGGGAAAGATCAAAGACTTCCAGGTTGCTGTATCGGACGACGATCTTCACCGAATCAAGGCAAGTAGAGCGAAGACAATTCCTTCATACTCACGGGTGACCGGGGGAAACACAAGTGCCTTTCTGATGGTGTTCGAAGGCTTTGGCACCGAATACGTGATCATAGAGTTCAGCGAGACGGGTAATGCCGCATACCTCTATAAGAGGGAGAATTTCGAATCGCGCAGGAATACGTTGCGTTCCTATTCCTTTGACCTGACAGAAACCCTGAAGCGGAGAAATGATATGGAGAGCCGAATCATTCACATTGGGGAATGGGAACCGAAGGCCCGTAGAACTCTTTCAGAACTGGGGATTCGGCCATGACGCTGTTATTGAAAAACTTCGGGGCCGATGTAATGCTGGTTGCTGGAAACAACGAGCTGTTCGTCACGAGTAAGTTAGTAGTTGACTGGATGCGCCCCGAGTCGTGGCCACCTGCTTCTTTAGAGAATGGCTCAGGAAGGCGTACTGCTTATGAGGTTGCATCCCTGCTGGAAATGGGCCTAGCGGATCGTGATCATGGTTCAGTGTGCGTCCCATACAAGAATTTTCCTGACATTGAAGCTGAAGAGTTTCGGTTAATAACGGCTTTCGCTTTACCAAGTCCGTATCTACTCAAGATTGACCGATTCAGCGACATTGGTCGTCCCGACTTTAAATACAAATATAAATTCCTTCTGGGTGCTCAACAAGTGCCTCTGGACCGCTTTGGCTTTTATCTACGACGTGCCTCCACACAGGAGGTTTACCGACTCGACGAAAGAATGTACTCACTGCTGGAAGCGATGGACACATTCAACCTACTCCCACCCGAAGAAAAAGGGCAGCAGAAAAGCTGGTTGGAATTTGCGAATATCAAGCGCTGGTCGCATGAAGTAAATGCGGTGCTTGACGCTACGCTATCGAAGAACGACGTGATCGTTCCATCGTCCATTGGCTTGGACCTCTATGAGGATCAGGAAGGTGCCCTCAGTTTCATACCTACCTGTCCGGAGCTTGATAACGAAAGCTTCCGGACGGTGTTCGATCGAAACAGTGAGGTCGAAGGATTCTATTCCTTGGATCAGCCGGGCATGGGGAAGCTTCGCATCGTTCTCACCGAAAAGCAGCGCAATGTCCTGGAGCGGATGAAGAGGGTACGACGCGTTACGGGCGAGGCAAAGCAAAAACTGAAAGATGATCCAAGCCCGATCTTTGACGGCGTGACCGGAGATGTAGACCTTCCCTATGGGGAAAGAGTAACGGGGATTGGCTCCTATGAGTTCATTCCGGTACCCAAAGTAAGCATTGAAGAAGGGCCTATGTCGAGCCTTCTTGGCGACCACACCTCAGGCAAGTCATCAAAGGCGGCGCCCGATGCCAAAGAGGAATCCGAGGAAGAAAAGCGCTCCAAGAAAACGCTTCTCATCGAAACGCATGACGAATTCGTCCGCAAGAATTACCTTGAGCAGTCCGAGTTGGCACGGCTCGAAGCTACCGTCAAGCCCTTCGAGCGTCCTCAGTCTCTTCTCAGCGGCTTCGACCTCAAGCACCACCAGCAGGAAGGTGTCCGTTGGCTGCAAACCTGCACGCGAATTCACGATCGGCGAGGCGTGCTCCTTGCCGATGACATGGGTGTGGGGAAGACCCTTCAGGTCCTGTCGTTCTTAGCCTGGTGCATCGAGTCGGGTCTATTTCCCGATCTCTCCGGGCCCAAGCCACCTTTTCGCCCGATCCTTATCGTTGCGCCGCTAATACTTCTTGAAACGGAAACGTGGGAGAAGGAGATGAAGAAATTCTTCGCCGACAACGGTGAAGTGTTTGGGAACGTATTGCCGCTCTATGGCCAGGAACTGCAGGGTTACCGCCGCAAGGATGCTGGGGGAAGGGAGGAGATCGTAGCCAGGCCAATCCTTAACCTGGATCGCATTCAGCGCAATCAGGTTGTCATCACCAATTATGAAGCCGTGCGCGACTACGAGTTCAGCTTTGCATACTTTCAAGATGGCAAGTCGCTCTGGTCGATAGTCGTGACGGACGAAGCGCACGAGTATAAAACCCCGAATTCTAAAATTTCTCATGCCATGAAGGCACTTCAGCCGGATTTCCGTATCGCTTGTACTGGTACACCCGTTGAAAATCGACTTTTGGACATGTGGAATATCTTCGATACAATACAGCCGGGATTATTAGGGTCAGCGAAGGAGTTTTCCCAAATTTACGAGCGCCGAGGCAGCGACACTTATGCCAGCCTGAAATCTCGACTTCTCTATCAGATGCCGAATGCATTTATCCTGCGGCGCAGCAAGGGCGAAGTCCTGGAGTTGCCTCAAAAGCATGAGCACAAACTCAGATGTGTCATGTCTGAAGCAGAAGTTGCAAGACACATGAGCCTGGTTGAAGGTCTCGGCACAGTGCGTGCACCTAAGGGCAAACTCGATCTCTTGCACAAGTTCGCCAGGCTTTATCAGCACCCCCTACTTCTAGACGGCGACGGAGACGATTTCTCCGTACAGGAACTTAAAGCTCAGTCGTCAAAACTGCGTGAGGTACTTACAGTGTTGCTCCGCATTCGCCAGAGCGGAGAGAAAGCAATTTTATTTGCCCGCCATAAAGATATGCAGCGAATCCTTGCGCGAGTGCTTAGCGCGGAATTCAGAAAGCCGGTCCGGGTCGTGAATGGTGACACTCCGCGAGCAGGGAGCCTGCGAAAGAGTGGGGTAGAAACCAGAAGCAGCATACTCAACGAATTTCGCGAGTCAGAAGGATTTGATGTTCTGATTCTTTCGCCTTTTGTTGCGGGAGTAGGCTTGACGATTGTTGAGGCGAATCACGTCATTCACTACGGCCGATGGTGGAACCCCGCGGTCGAAGCGCAGGCGACAGATCGTGCCTATCGCCTTGGGCAACTGAAAGAGGTTCATGTCTATTTGCCGATCCTTGAGGACAAGAACGGCAGAGTTGCGCGGACCTTCGATCAGCTTCTTGATGACCTTATGGAAGGAAAGAAGGGGCTTGCGGAGAGTGCGCTTCAAAGGGACGATTTTCTGCGCCCAAAGGAAAATGAGGATGAGTCCGGACTTCAGGTGTTTTCGGGACTGCATGCATCCGTGAACCCACTATAGCTCCGGCCTTGAGCGTGGCCCATTCAGTCTGCTCAGCGTCATAGCTGAGGCTTGCCTGGCCGTGAGATTGGCCTAGCGAAAGACCCGATACTCAACGCCCAGGTGAAAACCATTCGGCGTCAGTTCATGCTTCGGCACATTGGCATAACCTGGTGAGTTCGGCCACATCTGGTACTCATACTCAGCGCGTAGCATCCAGCGGCGGCTCAGCCGATAACCCGAGCCGACTCCTGGCGCCAGCGAAAAATAACTCGCATCGCCAATCTCAAACGGATAATGAATCCTTCCTACGCCGACTAGCAGCTTGCCATAAGGCTGAAGTCTTCCCCTTGTAAGAAAGTAAGCCTTCGGTCCGAGTAGATAGCTGCTTTCCGTCGAGTCCTCAAATCCGCCAAAGTGTAGAAACCGCGCATCTCCCTCAAGTCCAACGCGTCCATTCAGTTTGAAATCGGCAAATACTCCCATGCCCAGGAGCCGCTGGCTGCTCTGGTAGGGAAACGACGCGTGAACATCCGAGAACTCCGCGCCAACCCAGAGCACATGCGGCGTGCGATATGCCGACGGTGCCACCTGCGCCTCCAGATGCACATTGAGCGCGGCGGAAAGCGCGATCAGCATCGCGGCACAACAATACCTTCTCGACCAATTCATACGTCGCCTCAGAACAGGGATTTGACGGTCAAGGTGACGACGGCTGAATGCGTGAGCGCCGAGCCGCCTCCTGCAGCGGATGCGGTCACCGCAACCTGATATTTACCGGGTGGTGTGCCGCCTGTAATCGGACCGGGCGACCCACATCCGGCCATTCCCATCCCGAGAACTATTGCCAACAACACGAAAGACAATCCAGCCAGCAAGCGGCGACGCCTCCATCCTGGCAGCAGAATCAACGTGAGCGCTCCAAGAAATCCCGCAGAGCCAGAGGCGGAGGCAGCGCCGGCATCGTGCGGGGCCGTAGTCTGGAGCACGAGAGTTGCAGAGCCTTGTCCACTCGCGAACGAAGCCGGGGTGAAGGCGCAGGTCGAATTCGCAGGTAACCCGGTACAGGTCAGCGCAAGCGGCTGGTTGAAGCCCCGCAGACTGGTTACGCTCACCTGAACCGTGGCCGACTCACCGGTATACAAAGCGGCCGCTCCGGGCTGCACGCCGATGGAGAAATCCCCCGCCACAATCGACTCCTGAAACACCTGGGAGGTGCTGCCAATGAAGTCTGAGTGGCCACTGTATTCGGCAGTCAGGAAATGCACTCCAACTGTTGTAAAGTTTGCAACCAAGCTTGCGGTGCCACTTGCACCAACGGGCGCAGAGCCGAGCGAGGTAGTCCCGTCGTAGAAGGTGACGGTACCGCTGCCGACCTGGGTGGCCGTGCTCTGCGAGGAGACTGTCGCTGTCATCGTGACCGGTTGGTTGACGTCGCCAGGATTGGGAGCGGCGGTAAGGCTTGTTGAGGTGGGGAGAGCGGTGATGACTTCGGTGAGCGATGATGAGCTGGCAAGAAGGTTGTTAGTGGATGCGAAACTGGCAGTCACCGGATAGCTGCCGGGCATCAGAGTGCCGATAGCATAGGTGGCTCTGCCGGTGGCATCCGTCGTGAGACTAAGGGTCTGACCGTTGATGCTGAGATGGATGGTGTTGCCAACTCCAGCAGATTGGCCGCTGACCGTCAGGTGGACGGTGAATGTGACGGTACTGAGAGCCGGCGCAGGATTGTTGCTGGAGACAAGGGTCAGTGTAGTTGCAGCGGCATTCACGACGATGGGAACGGAATTGCAGTTACTTGTCGCGTAAATTGCGCTCCCGCCATACGTGCATGTCAGGCTGTAGCTTCCGCCGGCCAGGGAGCTTGTGGCGAGAGTTGCAACTCCGCCGGAAAGTGACCCGTTGCCGATGGAAGTTGCACCGTTCAAGAAGGTAACTACGCCAGTGGGAATGCTTGGGCCGGGCCGCGTGACCGGGGACACTCTGGCAGTGAGCGTGATCGGGGAGCCGTAAGTGGAAGCTGCCGGAGCGACGGTGAGGACAGACGTTGTTGGAAGTGCGTTGACAACTTCGGAGCAGGTTGCCGAACTCGCGGCGAAAGAGCCAGTTGGAATGTAGATCGCGGCAATGTTGTGCGTCCCGGCGATTGAACCGGTGTAGGTAAGACTCGTTGTGCCAGCCAGAAGATTCTGCATGGCCAGCGACGCTCCGTTGTCAGCAAAGGAGATTGAGCCTGTGGGCGTGGCGCTGGCGGAGGTAACTGTCGCGGCGAACAGTGCGGTGTTGCCGAGGTCGATGGCGCTCGGCAGGCATGTGAGAGCAGTGCTGGTTTTATCGCCGACGATCACCTGGATGAGCGAAGCCGTGCTTGCTCCGAAGGTCCCCGTGGGTTGATAGTTCGCGGTGATGGTGTGGCTGCCGATGGCGAGTGAGCTGGTGCCGAAGCTCGCTGAGCCAGTTGCGGAAACCATCTGGGTCGAAAGGAGGTTCGCTCCATCGAGGAATTGAATGCTGCCGGTAGGTGTTCCGGACGCCGCGCTTAGTTGGGCCGTGAAAGTGACGCTCTGCCCCGCAGTCGCAGGATTCAGTGAACTGGTTAGCGTCTCGGTTGGCCCGCATTGGCTCAGTGCTCCCGGATACTCGTAGACTCCCATATCAATGATGCAGCCCTTGCCGGTGGCGTCTTGAATCCGCGGCTCCCCCGCGAGATCGGTCGTCAAGTCGATGCCGTAGGGCGTCAACATTGAGACCGCCTGATTGTTCCCGGCGTCAATGGCGGGAGAGCCTGACTGAAGGTGGAAGTCGTTGTTCGCCGGGTCAACTAAGAGCGGGTCGGCGGAGGTGTTTCCGGCCACGCCTGGGCCATTGGCGCACGAGGGATCGTAAGCTGGACCTGATGGGTTGAACACATCGTTATTCTCAACGAGCATGGGGCTAGGCGAGAGATATGCGTATGCGTCATTGCAGACGAGAAGGGGGTATGATCCCGTGCCGTAAAGGATATTGTTGACGAAGGAGAATTTGCTGACGTCGCCGTCGATGAAAACCTGGGATGCGCCCACATTCCAAAGCAAGGGTGTGGTGTTGTTCGCGAAAGTGTTATTGGCAATGATTCCGTAAAATGGCGGCGCACCGTCCGGGATACCCAGGTAAAGGCCGCCTGCGCCTGAATAGCCCACTACGTTCCCGGAAACAGAATTGCCGTAGACAAGGTTTTGGCTAAAGATAATGCTTTCGGAGTTGTACATCTGAACCGCTCCCTGCGAGGAGACGTTGTTCCGAATGGTGTTGCCGACGATGATGTTTCCATTAGATACCCAAATGAAAATGGCGGCGGCTGAGTCTCCGAACTTAGACGTGTTGTTCTCGATCGTGTTTCCGATGACCGAGTTGGGTACCGTGGTGTTGGATTGATTGCCTTCGAGGACGAGTGCAACCGGTTCGAATGCACAATAGGCGTTGTCTGCATCAGTGGTAGCGCTGATCGTATTTCCTTGAATCAACGCGGCGCCCCCAGAGACATCGATGCCATCGCATTGGTTCGCCGTGATGATGTTATTGAAAATGGTCGGAGCCGCACCGGACACATAAATCCCTCCGCCAGCAGGCGATGTAAAGGTGACAAGCCCCCCATTTCGGATGGTGAAATTCGAAAGAACACTGTTTCTGGTCTCGTCGCTCTGAAAGGCTACAACTGCGAGTCCGGGTGCTGCGCCGCCGTCGATGATGGTGTTGGCCGCTCCACCGGAACTGGTGACGGTGATGGCTTTACCGTTGAAATTGATGTTCTCGTTGTAAGTGCCGGGGGCGACGAGGACTGTGTCTCCATTATTGGCCGCGTCAATGCCAGACTGGATGGTGGTGTGGGTCTGGCCTGGGCCGACATTGATCGTCGTCTGCGCCAGCGATGCGGTGGCGAGAAGGGGTAGTGCGCAGACGAAAACGAAGCGCAGTGTGCCGAGCAGTTTCGAGAGCATTTGGGCCTTGGTTGCTGTACCAAGAGTATATATCGCCGCGTCTCGGATTGAAGTCTGACACCGGCACCGAGATGCGATTCAGGGTTCACGATTGAGGTCGCGTCTGGTCAGTCGAAGATCGACGGCACGACAAAGCATTCGTATCGTACTCGACAGCGTGAGCATGACCGAACCTGATGCTGCGCAGTTATCGATAGCCGCCTTGGTCACCGGGTTCGTCATCGAAAAAGATGCGCCTTAACATCAACGCCTCTGGCGAGTCGTCTGCGATCGCTGTCTCTGGGAATAAGAATCGGCGCACGGCGCAGCATATCCACGCTGTTCGACCATCAGGAAGTTCCACTACATACATGTCGTAATGAGGGTAGAATCCATGGCAGGGTGGGCAGCATTCGACGGCTAACTGGAGTTCGCCGCAAGTCGTGATCTCCCCTTCAGGCAGCCGCTTCATCATCTCTGGAATAAAAACATCTCTGTCATAATCGGCCGTGCGGCCGACACTCCCCGGCTCGCTCTCTGGGATGAGGACATCTCTGTCATTTTCTTCAGTGGGGTCGGCAATAGCTGGCTCGCTGTTCTCAACAGGATTCTTGTATATTTGCATGTCGTCTAGCGTCTTGGCGATGATCTCGTCCCTGTTCATCTCGCATTTCCTTCCGTCGCCGTGCCTTGTGATGTAGCCCGGCCCTAATAGGTACTACCTCGACCAGGAGCGTACGGGGACACGCGGGCGACATATATTTTTTCAAGGTGAAAAAAGCGCGAGCGTCAGTAAAGGTAGGCCTACTGAATTCCCATCACACGCCCTGATCGGGTCACAGCCCCAGAGCTGCACGAATTTCATTAATGAGTACATCTGGTTGTAACGGCTTTGCAAGCACTTCATAGTCACATCCAGCTCGGGTGGCTCGCGCAAATACGTCGCTCGGTATGTATTGTCCCGAGCACAGCAGCACTTTGCAGTTCGGGCAAATAGACTTGATGTGGATTGCCAGATCGACGCCGTTCATCTCACGCATCACAATTTCCGTAACCAGCGCAGATGGGCAGTTATCCTGAGCGGCCTTAATCGTGTCTGTTGCGTTGGCAAACGCAGTCGCTCGGAAACCGTACATATTCAATATTGTTACCAGCGTCGTCGCAATGACTGGTTCCTCGTCCACTACAAAGACTGTGACGGGTTCTGGCATGTTCGAATAGTACCCCATCCCCAATTCGGCTCAACCAGACCTGCCTGTGCATATCTTCTCCTTGTATTCGCCTATACTGGTTGCGTGTGGAACCTGCCCCAGTCCCGGCACTGTGATTACGCGGTGAGGTGCAAGGGATGTGCGGAGACCATCCCGGCCCCGGTCGGAACCATGCCGGAAACCTGGATTGTTGCAACCTGTCCCCTGTGTGGTGATCGGCGGCGGTATCTGCCGACTGACATCTTCAGAGGCAAGCTATCGCACCGTCTGACAGTAAGGCGGGAACATGTTCGACCCTGACGCGGGAATGCCCCGGCTGAATCGCTCGCTTGTGTACCTGGGAGCGTGCATCATTGCCGGTCTGAGGCTGGCGAGAGAGAAGCAAGTCAATGTCCGGGTGGTGCCGACTCGGATAGCAATCTCTGAATCAGTGGACTTGGCACATGAGGTGTTCAATCAGGTATTCAGAAAGGTGCCAGAACGGGTGGAGGGGCAGTGATTCGGCTGCGATGATTGCGGGTGGACTGCTCGGCATACGCTGGACTGCTGCCAGTAAAGGAAGCTGCGGCTTTCCGAAGGTCAGCCGTCCTTACGATCCATTTTGAAATACTGCTGATGCGCTACAGTGCCATCGCATACGGCCTCAGTCGCAATAGTGATTGCCGGAAACTCCCAAGTGTGGGGAGTCCTGTCTGTGCTCGGCACGAGACCACGCTCCTGAACAATCGTTGCAATTCGTAAGGTCTCGCCGGGGTACACTACGTCATTACTGCCACCTCTGATAGAAATCCATTCCTTATCGGCATACGAATGAGGCCAAATCGGCTGTCCCTGGTCCACCATTCCGGGAAACGTAATCCCCCCGCCTCGCCTAAAACGCACCGAGGGGAAGCGAGCGAGTCCTCTTCCTTTGTTGCTTAGAGTGACGGCGATCCGACGTTCCAATATTCCCCCAGCCATCGCCTTTCCGCCGATTCCTTCATCTTTCAACTCAACTATCAGGCGTGCATGTGGTTTTCGTCCAAAACGATCTTCGATTTGAAAATATTCCATAGGAATTGTGCCCGATGCCACTCGCACATAAAATTCCTTTGTAATGGTTGACCTTTGTGGGGGACCATCCTGCTCAGGAATATAAACCAAAACGAAACCTGATTTTTGCCTCGCCGGTTTGCGGACGGTGTGAACTTGGACTCCAGTGATTCCCGGCC
>Ga0302319_10002956_pt1 | contig 36047 bp, 37 predicted proteins | sample Bog_T0_2_FD_203319 | JGI IMG/M metagenome (GOLD analysis project Ga0302319, IMG submission 203319) | Peat permafrost microbial communities from Stordalen Mire near Abisko, Sweden - Bog_T0_2 | ecosystem: Environmental > Terrestrial > Soil > Wetlands > Peat | place: Sweden: Abisko, Stordalen Mire...
CTACCTGCTCGACGAGCCCACCACCGGCCTGCACTTCGACGACGTACGCAAGCTGCTTGAAGTCCTGCACCGGCTCACCGATCTCGGCAACTCGGTCATCATCATCGAGCACAATCTCGACGTCATCCGCAACGCCGACTGGGTCGTCGATCTTGGCCCTGAAGGCGGCGAAGATGGCGGACGCATTGTCGGCGAAGGCCGCCCCGCGAAGATTGCCGCCACGCCCGGCTCCTACACCGGCCAATTCCTCAAGCGCTATTACAAATTCACGAACGGCCGCCTCGAACCCGCCGAACTTGAAGAGGATCTCCTTGTGTCCCCTGTCGCTGACAACGGCGTCAAAGCCGCATCATCGAAGAACACCCATGCCGATCCGACTTCCGCGACGCGCTCCAACGATAAGCTCACACGAAAGAAACCTGGATCCGCAGCAAGCAACCGCAGAAAGACCGGCCTCCAACGCCCATGACCAACCTTCCCGAAGACGACCCACGTGAGCCCGTGAATTTGCCGAGCGACGATTCCGCCGGCCTCGGCGCAACATCCGCATCCGACGCCGCGCAGGCGCCGGCTCCCGCTTCTTCCGTTTTCGCAGCGGATCCCGCCGCGGATACTCAGACATCCTCCGCCTTCTCCGAAATCTCACCTTCAAACGCCGAGCCACCGCTCTTCTACTCCTACGCCCAGCCGCCCATCCGCCGCTTCGTCCGCATCCCGAACTTCGGCCATCTTCTGCTTTTGTCGCTGCTGGGTCTCGTCGCCTTCAGCATCCTGGTGATCGGCCTCGCTCTGGCCTCGCACTTCCATCTCTTTGGTTTCCGGCTTTCAACAAAGTCTGCCACCGACCTCGGCTTCAACATCGCCACCGAGGGCATTCTCTACGTCCTCACCTTTGTCTTCAGCCTCTGGGTTCTCCCGATGGTCTGGAACGAAAGTCTCTTCGCGGGCCTCGAATGGCGCGGCAAAGTGGCGCTCTCCAACTTCTGGCTGCTGTTGGGCACAGCCTCGGCCTGCTTCGGCCTCGCCATCGTCGATCAGATCCTCATGCCCGGCCCGGCCAACGCGCCCATTGAAAAAATGATCAGCTCCACCGGCGCGGCCTGGATGATGTTCGCTTTCGGCGTCACTATGGCGCCCTTCTTCGAGGAGATGCTCTTCCGCGGATTCCTTTTGCCCGCGTTTTGCACGGCCTGTGACTGGATCGTCGAAAAAACGGACCACGCGCCGCCTCGCCCGCTCGACGCCGACGGCCATCCCCAGTGGTCACTCGCGGCGATGATCATTGGCTCCGTGCTCACCAGCATCCCCTTCGCTCTGCTTCACGCCGAACAGCAGGGTCATTCGTTGGGGCCGTTTATTCTCATGGTCGTTATCAGCATGATTCTCTGCGCGGTGCGCCTCAAAGCCAGGTCCCTCGCCGCCAGCACACTGGTCCACGCGAGTTACAACTTCTTCCTCTTTACCGTGGAGTTGATCGCCACCGGCGGCTTTCGGCATTTTGACAAGATGTAAAATGCAGCCGGGAGCCGGTAGCTCGTAGCCAGTAGCGACTGCGGGTTTCAAGCTACTGGCTACCAGCTACAAGCCACCGGCTAGAATAGTCTCGATGCCTCCGACTACCTACTCCGAACAGTTTCTCGCCCTCCTTGCCCGCACCAGCTTCAAGCTCGGCGAGTTCAAGCTCTCCTCCGGCGGCACCAGCGACTACTACATCGACTGCCGCACCACTACGCTCCACGCCGAAGGCGGTCGCCTCACCGGGCACGCCATCCTCGATCTGCTTGAAGCCAATAAAATCGACGCCGAAGCCGTAGGCGGGTTGACCATGGGCGCCGATCCCATCGTGTCGAACGTTGCGACTGCAAGCGCCTGGCGCGCGCAATCGCATCCATCCGCACCGCTCCTCCACGGCTTCCTCGTCCGCAAAGCCGAAAAGGCTCACGGTACCGGCCGCCGCATCGAGGGTTTCTGCCGCTCTGGCGCGCGCGTGGTCATCGTGGACGACGTCTGCACAACAGGCGCCTCTACCATCGCCGCCATTGAGGCCGCCAAGGAAGCCGGCATGGAGATCGCCGCCGTGGTCTGCATCGTCGAGCGCGAAGAAGCCAAGGGCCGCCCCGCCGTTGAATCGGCAGCAGCCCCCGCGCCCTTCCTGAGGCTCTTCACCGCGAAGGACGTCCGCGCCGAGCACGTAAAGCAACTCGCGGCTGCGAAATCTTAACTACAAAAAGCACAAAGGGCAGACCCCTCAGGATCTGCCCCTTGTTCCTTCCACAACCGTTCACCGCTAATGGTTGTTCTACTCATCCACGGTCGTCGGCGACTCGCTGGACGGCTTCGCCTGGCCCGTCACCGAGGCGGGCGTCTGGCTGGCCGCGCTTTCGCCGTTCATATTCGAGAGCAGCCGCACCTGCACGCGCCTGTTCTCCTTGCGTCCTGCCGGCGTGTTGTTCGACGCCACAAACTGGTCCTTGCCAATGCCGATCAAATAAAACCGGTGCGGCGCGATGTTGTACTTTGCCGCCAGGTACTGCACCACTGCATCGGCGCGACGCTGGCTCAGCTCGTAGTTGTACTGCGCCGGGCCCGTCGAATCGGTTCCGCCGGTCACTTCAAGAATGTAGCTCTTCGCGGAGCCCAGCTGGCCCGCGAAACTATCCAGCTGCGCCTTGTCGTCCGTGGTCAGCAGGGCCTTGTCGAAGCCGAAGGTCACTGACGCCTTTGTCACTTCCTTGTAGTTATCGAGCCCCTTCACCACGCTGTCCAGCGAATCGGCACGGTGTGCCACATCGTTGGCTGCGGTGTCGGCGGTATTTGCCTGCTGGCTGGCGTTCTGCGCGTTCGCGTTCGCCGCATCGGCTGAACTTTGCGCCTTGGTGATGCCCGCCTGCGCGCGATCGTCCACATCGTGAATCGCGCGGTTGTTGTCTGCCGATCGCCGGTCCAATTGATCGGTGTGTTCGATGAGCGGCCCCGTCTGGGTTTTCACGTAGTTCTTGCTCGCGCATCCTGTCACGCCCAAAGCCAGCAGCGCTGTCGCTGCCACCGCAAAACCAAATCGACGGCTCGTCATTGCCTTCACCTCTCCGCCCTCAGGCCGGGCATTTCTTCGTATTCCCGGCAGGGAGGTCTCTTTCTGCACTTTGAAAGGTGCACGCAACTCTCCAATCGTGAAAACCTCCGCAATCCGATGATAATAATCAGCTTTTCACTCTGGCGGAATCTGAGCTTCGCCTGAACAATCATGTAATTTTTACCGAACCCGGTAAGGATTGCCCGATCTTCCCAGCTTGGCTAACTCCGCCAACTCCGCTCGCCCCGCTATCCTAAGAGCTGGCCTGAAGCAGACCACGCACCCCAATGGACCTCTACGAAAAAATCCGCACCCTGCCCACGCAGCCCGGCGTGTATCTCTACAAAAACGCCGAGGGCGAGGTCATTTACGTGGGCAAGGCCAACAACCTGCGCTCGCGCGTGCGTTCCTATCTGCTTGAGGCCTCGCAGGCCAACGCCAAAACCGGCTCCCTCATGCGCGAGGCCGTGGACATCGAATACATCCTCGTCGCCAACGAGCACGAGGCCCTCGCGCTTGAAAACAATCTCATCAAGCAGCGCAAGCCGCGCTTCAACATTCTCCTGCGCGACGACAAGACCTACCCCTACGTCAAGCTCACCCTCGCTGACCGTTTCCCCAAAGTCTTCGTCACGCGCCGCCTGCGCAAAGACGGCGCCGCATACTACGGCCCGTACTTCCCCGGCAATCTCGCGTACCGAGTGGTCGAACTCATTCATCGCAGTTTTCTGTTGCCCAGTTGCAAGGTCGATCTCTCGCGCTACCATCCTCGCGCCTGCCTTCAGTACTACATTCACCGCTGCCTGGGTCCATGCGTTGAAGGCCTCACCACGCCCGAGATCTACAAAGACGCCGTTCGCGACGCGCAGCTGTTTCTCGAAGGCCGCCACGCCGAGTTGGAGCGCACCCTCGAGCAGCGCATGAGGTCCGCCGCCGAAGCCGAGCAGTTTGAAGCCGCCGCGCGTCTGCGCGATCAGCTCTCGACCGTGCACCAGCTCGAGGAGAAGCAGCGCATCGCGACTGCGGATTTGAGCGATGACGCCGACGTCTTCGGCTACCACTTTGAAGACGGTTCGCTGGCCGTCAACCTGTTCCACATGCGCAACGGCAAAATCGTCGACCGCCGCGAGTTCTTCTGGGAAGATCTGCCAGCTCTGATGGAGAACTTCGCATTGGAACAGGGGGAATCCAGCCAAGCGAGAACGCCGGGGGCCCCCGGTCTCGCATCTGAGACCGGGGATCGCACAACCTCCGGCTCGCCCGTCTTCCACGCCGGCGCAGTCTTCTCTGCCTTACTCAAACAGCTCTACATCGACCAGCACTACGTCCCGCGCACGATCCTCGCTCCCGTTGAATTCGACGACCGCGAAACCCTCGCTGCTCTCCTCACCGAGCGCACCGGCCATAAGATCGAAATCGCCGTCCCGCAACGCGGCGAGAAACGCTCCCTCGTCGATCTCGCAGGCCAGAACGCCAAGCAGTCCTACACGCAGCGTTTCCGCGTTCTCGAGCCCTCGCGCAAGGCCATTCAGGAGGCGCTCGCCGACGTGCTCATGCTTCCCGAGCTGCCCCGCAGGATTGAGTGCTTTGACATCTCGCACATCCAGGGCGCGGAAACCGTGGCCTCCATGGTCGTCTGGGAAGACGGCAAGATGAACAAGTCCGCCTATCGCAAATTCAAGGTGAAAACCGTCGCCGGTGTCGACGATTTCGCATCCATGCGCGAGGTGGTCGAGCGCCGCTACCGCCGCATCCGCGACGCCGCCGCACTCGTCCAGGTCCAGACTTCCGCGAAAGTGGGTGCCCCCGGTCCCTCGCGTTTGGGGACCGGGGACTCCGCGGATGCCGATTCTGCCTTCGCGAAAGGGCACGACTTCAGTCGTGCCGAAACTGACGCCCGAAACGATGGGGCTTTAGCCCCCGAGGCAAAACCCAAGGAGCCGGCAACGATGCCCTCTCTCGTCCTCATCGATGGCGGTCTGGGCCAGCTTCACGCCGCGGCCGAAGCTCTCGAGTCGCTGGGTTTCACCTCGCAGCCTCTCGCCTCCATCGCCAAGAAAGAAGAGATCATCTACCTCTACGGCAACGAGGACGAGCCCATCGTCCTCGACCGCCGCAGCCCAGTCCTCCATTTTGTCCAATTGATTCGCGATGAGAGTCACCGCTTCGCCGTGGGGTATCACCGCCAGCGCCGGGCTATGCGGGATAGGGACTCTGAGTTGCTAACTATTCCCGGCATCGGCCCACAAACCCGCCAGCGCCTGCTCACCCACTTCGGCAGCCTCCGCGACGTGCAGCAGGCCACAGCCGAGTCCCTCGCCGCCGTAGTCTCCCGCAAAACCGCCGAAATTATCTGGCGGCACTTCCACGAAACACAATCGGTCAATTGAGAGTCACCGCCGCAACCTCTCCGACCCCTTATAATTGGCAGCCATGCCAGTCAATCTGCAATTCGCCCTCACATTCGAGGACTACTTGGCCGCCATGCGCCTGCATTCAAAGAAGAATTGGTGGCTTCGTTTGAACTATGTCACGGCGCGTTTTGTTATGCCCGTTCTTGGCGTGATCTTCATACTTCTCGGACTTCTGACCTCCGGCCCAGGCGTATCTTGGGCCTTTCTGATCCTCGACTGCGGTGTCGGCCTGTTTTTCATCCTCTACCCCTTGTACTACCGTGCACGTCTGAGGCGTTGCTACCGCCGCACAAGAACCGGAGGCGGCGACACTGCCGTCGCGATCGGCGAGGAAATGATCCACGTGAAAATGGAGAACGTGAGCAGTGACTTTAACTGGAAGGCTGTGCAGTTTTTCCGCGAGGACCCGAAGCTAATCATGCTCTATTTGGCCCCGGCCAAATTCGTAGCCTTGCCCAAGCGCGCATGTACGCCTGAACAGATCGCCGAATTGCAATCGCTTCTGGCGCGAAAATTTGCGGAGAAAGCTGCAAATCCCTCTTGACCGCAACACGCAATCAACCTTGCCAGTGATAAATCGAGGCCTTCTGCAATCGGCCGGCGAAAACTACCGGTTCGCCGCCAAAATCGCATCCGTCCACTGCTCAGTCTCCGCACGCACCTGGCCGACCGTCTGATCGTCCTTGTACACCGCGTAAAAATACGCAAAAAGCACGCGGTTCTTGGCGCGGAAAATTGCCCCGCCCACGACCATTCTTACGGTCGTCCCGTTGGCTGTTACCGGCGCGATCATGCCGAATCCGTAAGCATCGATCTTGAAGAACAAAGTGCCCAGCATCACCGGCTTGCCGTAGCTGATCTCCGTGTCCAGGTTCATCGCCTTCATGCGCTTGTTGAATTCGTCCTCGCTCTCCTTGAACGAGGAACCGAGCACTGCCCCCATCTGCTGACTGGCAGAATTGACCAGGTCCTTGAAATCGCTGGCGCTGACGTCCGTGCTCTCCACGGTGCGCATCACTTCCACCATGGCGTACGGGTCAATGCTGCCTGTCCCATTGCTGCGCACGGCCGGCACATCCTTCTCTGGGACGAACGCCGCCACAAGCCGGTTGCTATCGGGAACCACGACGTTGTACTTCGTGCGGTCATCTCCCAACTCCACCATGCCGTTGCCCGGCGGCGCGGGGAGCGCAACGGACACGCCGCCCACCGCGTACGCCGGCGTTGTGCTTGCAGCCATCTGCGCCTTGGCTCGAATCGAACCCGGCCCCGCAGCCAACCATGTGAGTGCGGCAACGATTAAGAAAAGTTGGACCACACGAGGGCAATCGACACCACGAAAATCTGCGTTCACGGTTCCTCCGATCTTTCGCAACGCGGAAAATGAAATCGGTCCTCATCGCTCGCGCGACCGAGACCGGCGTGCTTCCTTTGCGTACAGTCTACTCGCCCCGCACCCTGACGCCCCTGCGTAAAATCGAACCATGGACGCTGTGCGCATCGACAAATGGCTCTGGGCCGCGCGCTTCTTCAAAACCCGCGCCATCGCCTCGCGCGCCTGCGATATAGGCCGGATCGAATCCAATGGCCAACGCGCCAAACCCGCACGCGATGTTCATGCCGGCGACCGCCTGCAAATCGAAAACGATGCCGGCCGCTTTGAGATCGACGTCCTCGGCATTAGCCACATCCGCGGCCCTGCATCCGTAGCGCAAACACTCTACCGCGAGACGGAAGCTAGCCGCGAAGCGCGCCTCCGCGTCGCGGAAGAGCGCAAATCCATGCAGCAATTCGCGCCGTTGCCCGTTGGCCGGCCCAGCAAGCGTGACCGCCGGCGCATCATCCAATTCCGCGGCCGCGCCTGAACAAGACCCAAAACAAAAGGCCCGGGCGAATTGCCCGAGCCTCTGTCTTTCCTAACTCCGCAAGCGCCGCTAACAACGCCAGCTCCGCTGCTTCTTCTACGCCAGCAGCTTCTGCACCTTCTCTTCAATCACGTTCTGCGGCACGTAGCCCACAATTTGATCGGCCACCTTGCCGCCCTTGAAAAACAGCAGCGCCGGAATGCCGCGGATTCCGTAACGCGAGGGTGTCGCGCCATTCTGGTCCACGTTCACCTTGGCCACCTTCAACTTGCCTGCGTACGCCGTTGCCACGCTGTCCACAATGGGCGCAATCGCCTTGCACGGACCGCACCAAACGGCCCAGAAGTCCACCAGTACCGGCTGCTCGCTTTGCAGCACTTCCTGGTCAAAATTCGCATCGTTCACTTCCACAACACCTAGCCCAGCCATGATCCTCCTTACAGATCCCCGCAACGCTCATTCTACAGGAAACCGTTTAGTTATCTGATGCATCCCACAGATCGTAGGTCGCAAAGCGGGAAACCGAGACACGATGCCAGTTTGGTCTGGGCGAACGCACTCGCTATGCAGCAATCAACAACGCATCTACGGCTCATTGGGGAGCCAAAAACGCTCTTCCGCGCAAAGAGAAGCGCCCGGATCCATTAAAGGATCGCGGGCGCTAGAGCAGCCCTCCCCCAGAACTGCTCACGCAGCGAATGTAGTTGTTCAATCGATAAATGGCAAGAAAACTTAGGTAATGTGAGGGTAATCTTTAGACAGGTGATTATCTACCTCGCTAACCACCTTAACTCATTGATAACGCGCAACCTAATCGAATAAATAGCGCATAAAGATCACTGAATTCATTTATTTTCAATGGTTTGACTGGCACCAACCCGCGAAAACCTGCACAATACCAGTTCCGCGGAAGCTTGGTTTTCGGTCACTTTCTCAATAGCGGAGCGAGCGCCCTTCGCACTCCCCTCACCCTCAATAACCACCAGAACAGCCGGTCCGGCACCACTTAAGGCAACCCCCAGGATACCGTTCTCTCCTGCCAGCGGCAGCAGAAGAGGCAACAGCGGGCAAAACGTCGCACGATATGGCTGATGAATGCGATCGTTCATCGCCAGCCGCAGCAAATCGCCCCGCGCCTGTGCAAAAGCCAGCCCCAAAACTGCCGCCGCTTGCAGATTCGCCACCACGTCTTCCATCGCGTAGCTCGCCGGCAGCACGGCACGAGCTTTGCTGGTGGCCAGCGGCTCAGCGGGCAGCGCGACAATGGCTCCCCACGCCTCCGGTGGATCAACGCGCGCCACGCGCACGTTCCTGCCCTCGCACACCGCGCTCACAAATCCGCCCAGCCAGCATGCCGCCACGTTGTCAGGATGTCCTTCCAGCGCATACGCCTCTTCGAGCACGCGATCCGTGTCCCAATCCAACTGCCCAAAGTGCATGGCCAGCGCAATGGCCGCAAGTCGCGCGGCCGCCGACGATCCGCATCCCATCCCCAGCGGAATCGCATTCGTCATCTTGAGTTCCAGCGGCAAAATCGGCCGCCCGTTGGCCTCAAGCAGGTCCTTGTAGATCTCGAGAATCAGATTGTCGTTGAGCCGCCCGCACCGCTCCGCATCGCGCCCCGTGGCCGTAATCGAGAACTCCTGCGCCGCCTCGGCCTCAATCTCCAGAAAAAAATCGAGAGCTACCGCAACGGCGTCAAATCCAGGGCCAAGATTCGCTGAGGTCGCGGGCAAGCGCAGCCGGATTCCGCCCATCGCTTTCATGTCACTGGGGCCTTCGTCGCTCATCCCACCTGGCCCTTCAGCGCAGCCAGAACCGCGGCCGGCGTCGCATCCAGAGTGATGGCGTTCCGTTGCAAGGCGCCAATCTCCGCTTCATGCCCCTTCTTCTCCTCATCGCTCAGCAGCGTTCCGCGATGGAAGTCGATGGTGTAATCGGCGTCCTTGAGCGTATGCCCCGTCAGCACCAGAACCACCGTCTCGCCCGACCGCACCACGCCCTGCGCCCGCAGTTTCTTCAGTCCGGCCAGCGTCACCGCGGAAGCCGGCTCGCAACCCAGACCTTCCAAGCCGATCTCCGCCTTGGCAATGGCGATCTCCGCTTCCGTCACATCCAGGCACCAGCCGCCGGTCTCTTCAATCACCTTCGCCGCCTTGCGCCACGAAGCCGGATTGCCGATGCGAATAGCCGTAGCCCGCGTGTGCGCTTCCACCGGCTCGAGCGCGGTACCATGATTCGCGATCATCCGAGCCAGCGGATTCGCCCCCGCCGCCTGGATCACTGAAATCTTCGGCATGCGCGCTACCAATCCCAACTCGCGCATCTCGCGGAACCCTTTGCCCAGCGCCGAACTGTTGCCCAAATTGCCGCCCGGCACAATCAGGTGGTCAGGCACATTCCAGTCCATGGCCTCCGCAATCTCGAACGCCGGTGTCTTCTGCCCTTCCAGCCGGTACGGATTCACGGAATTCAACAAGTAGATCGGCGCCTGCTTTACGATCTCGGTCAGCACATTCAGGCACCCGTCAAAATCCGTCTTCAACTGACAGGTCACAGCACCGTAGTCCATCGCCTGCGACAACTTGCCCCATGCAATCTTGCCTTCGGGAATCAGCACCAAACTGCGCAGCCCGGCCCGCGCCGCATACGCCGTCATCGCCGCCGACGTGTTCCCCGTCGAAGCGCACGCCACCCATGCGAACCCGCGCTCCTTGGCCACGCTCAGCGCCGCCGTCATGCCGGTATCTTTGAACGAGCCCGTGGGATTCATCCCCTGGTGCTTGGCAAAAAGCTGGTCAACTCCCAGCGCCTTTGCCGCGCGCGGCAAGTGATAGAGCGGCGTATTCCCTTCGCGCAACGACACGGCATTGCCAAAGCTATCCAGAATCGGCAACAGCTCGCGGAAGCGCCAAACGCCCGAGTGATCCAGCGCCTCGGACGAGCAGCGCCGTTCTCTCCACAACCATTTCAAAGCCCCAGGATTCGGCCGTTCGGGTCCTCCGCGCTGGCTCCAGCCGGGATACTCCACCTCAAACAGCTCTCCACACTGGGCGCAGCGAAAATCGGGTCGCGCCTCCGCGCCCGCAATCCGGCTCCCGCACCCAAAACAGCGCAATTGATGCAAGTTATCGTTCATATTTCCCTTGGTGTTAGCCTATCAGTGCACGGCGATTCCTGCTGTGGATGGCGTTTTGCTGTTGAGGTGGAAAAGGTGACGTTATCGGCAATGTGTGCAGCGGTTTTCTTTGGGGCAAGCACAACGTCGTCGATAGCTTCTGCCTTCATTTTGAATTCTATGGTCGAGGAAATTAACCGAAGGAAAGATAACCAGTCACAAATCTCGTATTTCAGCTCCGGTTGGCTCCGAATTGTCGGTGAATATCGTTCACTTTACCCTCGTGGGACGTGCACGAGGGCACTCATCGCAACGTCGGTTTTTACATTTGTTTTCTTTATCGCGTTCGTTAGTGTTTTCTTGTTCGCCAGCAAAGCTGCAGTTCCCTGAGATATTATCCACGCGCTACAGTCCCCGACTTGATCCTGTCTTGCATTCTGTAGGTCGCCGCAATGCACTTGGCACCCACTGTCAAACTCGATTGGAGTTCCAGAAGCATCAGGGGCTCGAAGACGTTCATCCTCGCCCTTGTCTCGTGCCTGCTAGCCGCGACCCTCGTCGCCCAAACCCCGCTGCGCGTCGCCGCCGCCGCCGACCTCGAGCCCGTCCTGCCGCCCATCCTTGAACAATTTCAGAAGGCCACCGGCATCCATGCCGAAGCCACCTATCAGGCCTCGGCCATGCTCACCACGGAGATCGAAAACGGCGCGCCCTTCGACCTGTTTCTCTCCGCCGACCTCAGTTACCCCAAGCGCCTCATCGGCGCAGGCCTCGCCGACGCCGCCGATTCCACCACGCCCATCACCTACGCGCGAGGCACGCTCGTCCTCTGGACGCGCAAAGACTCAGCGCTGCCTCCGCCGTCGCTCGATCTGCTGCGCTCGCCCGCCTTGAAACGCCTCGCCATCGCCAATCCCGATCGCGCACCCTACGGCCGAGCCGCCGTCGCCGCACTGCAAAATCTCGGCCTCTACGACACGCTCAAGCCGCGCCTCGTCACTGCGGAAAACATCGCCCAGGCCGCACAGTTCGTCGACTCCGCCAACGCCGACGCCGGCCTCATCTCGCTCACCTCCGCCCTCACCCCGCGCCTCGCCGCGGACGGCGTCTACTTCATCGTCCCAGGAAATCTCTATCCGCCCATCGAGCAGGGTGCGGTCATCGTCAGCAGCACAAAGAACCGCGCCGCCGTGCACAAGCTCCTCGACTTCCTACTTTCGCCCGCGATTCAAGCCCAACTAGCCAAGAACGGCCTCACGCCGGCCAAGTAAACCACTCCGTGCCCCATCCATTTCGGCCGCCGCGGCGACCGAAATGGGTGGGAACCCGATGCCGCGCCGCCCTTTCACTCTTTTCACTTCTTCACTCTCTTCACTCATTCACTCATTCACTCGCTCTTTCGCAAAATCGTTAGGTATCCCCGCACCCGAACGATACTCTGTTGAGGAACGCAATGGACTGGCAAGCCTTCGCACTTTCGCTCCGATTAGCCACGGTCACCACGGCGATTCTCCTCGCCATCGCCGTGCCTCTCGCGGCGCTGCTGGTGCTGGGCCGCAGCCGCTGGCTCGCGGCGCTTGAAGCTCTCGCCACTCTGCCCATGGTTCTTCCACCCACGGTGCTGGGCTTCTTCCTGCTCGTCCTGCTCGGTCCCCGCACCGCAGTGGGCCGCGGCATCACGGCCCTCCTTGGCCATCCGCTCGCATTCTCCTTCAACGGCCTAGTCGTCGGATCGGTCATCTACAGCCTTCCCTTCGCCGTGCAGCCGCTGGTCGCCGGTTTCGCATCGGTTGATACGGCCCTCGTCGATGCCGCGCGTCTTCTCGGCGCAGGTCCCCTGCGTCTCGTCACGAGCATTCTTGTTCCTCTCGCACGCCGCTCGCTCCTCGCCGCCATCGTGCTCAGTTTTCTCCACACCATCGGCGAATTCGGCGTCGTTCTCATGCTTGGCGGCGACATCCCCGGCTCCACGCGCACGCTTTCCATCGTCCTCTACAACCAGGTCGAAAACTTCGACTACGCCGCCGCCAACCACACCGCCGCCATCCTGCTCGGCATGAGCGTACTGGCTCTCGCATTGATTTATTCCAAAACCAAGAAGCGCGGGAGCGTGCGCGGTGCTTGAGTTCTCCCTCGACGCGCGCCGCGGCAGCTTCCACCTCCAGGTGGAGTGCACCTTCGCCTCCGATTGGACCGTCGTCTTCGGTCCCTCCGGCTCAGGCAAAAGCACATTGCTCCGCCTGCTCGCCGGTCTCGATTTTCCGAGCATGGACCGTCCCACGCGCGGCCGCATAGCCCTCGACCAGCGCGCGCTCACGGATACCGCAACGGGCGTGCACATCGCGCCCGGCCATCGCCAAACCGCACTCGTCGCGCAGCAGCCCGCGCTCTTCCCTCACCTCAACGTCGCCGCCAATGTGGCCTACGGTCTGCGCAATCTCGACCGCTCAGCCCGTGCCGCGCGTGTCGAAGAGATGCTCGCCCTGGCGGGTGCATCCGATCTCGCCGCGCGTCGCCCGCAGGACCTGTCAGGCGGCGAGACGCAACGCGTCGCCCTCGCCCGCGCCCTCGCGCCCGCACCCCGCCTCCTGCTTCTCGACGAGCCCTTCTCCGCACTCGACGGCCGGGCCAGCGATGCACTGCTCGAACGTCTGCAATTGTGGTTGCGAGAGAATCAAGTCAAGGCGGTAATGGCCACGCACGACGTGACGGATGCATTAGCCATGAGCGCAGAAGTTCTGCTTCTGAGCGAAGGCCGCCTCAAAGCCCTCGGCCCCGCCGCCGAAGTCCTCGCCACTGAGCGCGAACGCATCGTTGCGCGCTTGAAAAGTTGCTGATCCTCGCAAAATAGAGTTCGCAGCAGAAGTGCACTGTCATCCTGAGCGGAGTCCGCCGCGACGGACGAAGTCGAAGGATCTGCGGTTGCTTTTATCGATGCGTACCCGACGCAACATTGACGAAATCACACTAGAATCCAACCATCTCCGGCTCCATCACCAGCCGAATCCCGAACCGCTGCTCAACCGCCGCTCGAATCTTACCGGCCAGGGCCAAAATCTCCTCGGCCGTCGCCCTGCCACGATTCACCAGCGCCAGCGTGTGCCGCGACGAAATCCCCGCCGCGCCCAGCGTGTAGCCCTTCTTGAATCCCGCCTGCTCAATCAGCCACGCCGCCGGAATCTTCACGAGGCCGCCCTCCGCAGGAAACATGCGCACCGCAACGCCGGATTCCGCCGCGATCCGCCGCACGCGCTCAGCAACATCCGGCGCAACCGACGGATTCTTGAAGAAGCTCCCGGCACTGCGGCAATCCGCATCGCCTTCGACCAGCAGCATGCCCTTGCTCTGCCGGATTCCGCGCACCGCCTCCGCAACCTCAGCCAGCGACGGCGTCTTCTTCCATTCGCTGAAATGCGCCTTGAGATCCGCATACACCAACGTCGGCTCTCCGCCCCGCAGCAGCCGATAGTCCACGCGCGTCACCACATACCGCCCTCGATCCGTCGTGTTGAACCGGCTCCTGCGATACGCAAATCCGCACTCGGCATTTGCAAACGCGACAAACTCCTGCGCCACACGATCGAATGCCCGCACGCTCTCGATCGCAGAGGCCACCTCCTGCCCGTACGCGCCCACATTCTGCACCGGCGTTCCGCCCACAGTCCCCGGAATTCCGGCGAGGCACTCCACCCCGGCCAATCCCGCCTCCGTGGCCCGCAGAACACAATCGTCCCACAAACAACCCGCAGCCGCGCACAGCAAATCCCCTTCCAGTTCCACGCCTTGCAACGCCACATGCAGCGCCAGCCCATCGAACCCCTTATCCGCCACCAGCACATTGCTGCCGCCGCCCAGCACAAACAGCGGCACTCCCCGCTCGCGCGCCCACGCGCACGCCTCGGCAATCTCCGCCTCGCTCGCGGCCTCAACAAACCACCGCGCCCGGCCCCCAATGCCAAGGGTCGTCAGCGGAGCCAACGCAATGTTCTCCAGAATCTTCAAAAATCAAGACTACCGCACCCCGCGAAGTTCGTGGCGCCCACCAAATGAGCCCATCGCCCCCAAGGCGAACGCGGCAGTAGCTTCGCGCGCCCCGACACCGTAGAATAGGAACAGGCAGCTTCTCCTGCCGGAGGCAACATGTACCCAGAATTGATGGTCATCCCCATGCGCGAGGAACTCGTGCGCGCTGGAATCAAAGAAACCCGTACCGCCGAGGAAGTCGACGCGGCGCTCGCCGAGCCGGGAACTACCCTCGTCGTCGTTAACTCCATTTGCGGTTGCGCGGCGGGCAAGGCTCGCCCCGGCATCCGCCTCGCGCTCTCCAGCACGCCCAACCCGCCCGATCGCAAGATCACCGTCTTCGCCGGCCAGGACCGCGAAGCCACCGACCGCGCCCGCGGCTACTTTGAAGGCCATCCGCCCAGCTCGCCCGCGGTCGCTATCATGCGCGACGGCAAGCTCGTCTACCTCATGCAGCGCGCCGTCATCGAGCAGTCCACCGCGCAAGACATCGCCAGCGAGCTCCTGCGCGCCTTCGACACCTACTGCGCCAAGACCACGGCGTAGTAGGCGCTGGCTAGACTTTGCGGATCGGTCCCGGATACTGGGCAATTGTTGAGTCTACAGTGAGTAACGTAATCCCTTCGACCATTGCCTGCGCAATCAGCAACCGGTCGAAGGGATCTTTGTGTATGGGCGGAAGGCCCGCGACGGCGACCGCGTGGTTCCCCAGGACGGGCAATTCCTCGTAGCCATTCTCAATAAGCGTCTCTCTCAACAAAAGTGGCGGCACATCGAAGTCTGCGTGCCCGCGGCCACTCTTGATCGCAACTTCCCACACACTAACTACGCTGAAGATAGGTTGATTGAGCGGATCTCTGATCAGCGACCGAGCGGAAACAGAGAGCAAACCGGGATCTCCAAGCGCCCACAATAAAAGGTGCGTATCAAGAAGAAGTTTCACGGTTTTCCGTAGAACATCTCTTCAATTTCCGCCGCAAACGGAGTCTTGATGTCATCGGGTACGCGAATTCTTCCTTTCAGCACTCCCAGCCTGCGCTTCTTACTCTTCGCAGGCGCATCGATCCTGATCACTTTCACTTTGGGCTTGCCCGCTTTCGCGATGATGAATGGCTCGCCTTGCTCGGCCTCATCCACCAGGCGCGACAAATTGGTCTTCGCTTCGTGAATATTGTAGGTGCGCATCCCAACTCCGAGTAAACTAAGTTTACTTAGTCTAGTCCATCTTTTTCGACTCCGCAAGGCCCTTCTCTCCACGCAATAACGGCCTCCCATCTCGGGAGGCCGCCGTTCTTGCCGTTGAATTCCCGCTGCCTAATCCGCCGCTTGCGCGCTCTCCAGCTTCTGCACCTTGCTGTGCTTGCGCGAGTAACCGAAATAAATGATCAGGCCGAACAGCAGCCACCCAATCATCACTTTCCACGTGAACAGCGGAAGGCGCGTCATAAGAAACAGCGCCGAGATGATACCCAGGATCGGCACCAATGGAACGAACGGCGTTTTGAATGGCCGCGGTAGATCGGGACGGCGGACGCGCAGAACCCATACGCCCGCGCTCACGATAGTAAAGGCCAGCAGCGTGCCGATGTTGACGAGCTTTGAGAGTTGCTCCACGTCGAAGAACGCAGGCATGGCGGAAACCAGGACCCCGACGACGATTGTCGAGATCCAGGGCGTGCGGAATTTTGGATGAATGGCCGAAACCCAGTGCCAGAGCAGGCCGTCTTTCGACATGGAGTACAAGACCCGAGACTGGCCGAGCAGCATCACCAGCATGACCGTGCCCAGGCCAAACACTGCGCCGATAGTTACAAGCAGCTCGCCCCAACTCACGCCGGTCACCTTGATGCCCAGCGCCACCGGAGCGGCCACGTTGAGAGCCTTGTAGTTCACCAGGCCGGTGAGAATGGTAGAGACGATGATGTAGAGAACCGTGCAGATAACCAGCGAGCCAAGGATGCCGATCGGCATGTCGCGCTTGGGATTCTTCGCTTCCTGCGCGGCCGTCGACACCGCATCGAAGCCAATATAGGCGAAGAAGACCGACGCTGCTCCCACCGCAATGCCGTTGAGCCCGAAATTGCCGTGGCCGTCTGACTGCGGAATGAACGGATGCCAGTTGTGGGTGGCGAGATCGGGATGCTTGATGAGGAACCAGCCGCCCACGACGATGAAGATGGCGACCACGGTGAGCTTGACGAAGACAATCACGCTGTTGAGATTGGCCGATTCCTTGATCCCGATCACCAGCACCGCAGTCACGACGAGGATGGCAAGAAAGGCCACCAGGTTGAACGCGCCGGTGGCATGCGGCAGCAATGAGCTGTCGATTCCCGACGGAAGCGAAGCCAGCGGCATCCATTCGCTCTTGAAGAAGACGAGTTTTGCTCCGGGCGTCGCCGTGAATTGCGGTGGCAGATAGACATGAAACTGCGCCAGCAGCGCCGTGAAGTAGCCCGACCAGCCTGAGGCCACAGTGGCGGCGCCGAAGCCGTACTCGAGACACAGGTCCCAGCCGATGATCCACGCCACCAGCTCGCCCAGTGTGGCGTATCCATATGTATACGCAGACCCCGCAATGGGAATGATCGACGCAAACTCGGCGTAGCACAACCCGGCAAAAGCGCAGGTAATGCCGGCCAGCACAAAGCTGAGAGACACCGCCGGACCCGCGTTATTGGCCGCCGCCGTTCCGGTAAGCACGAAGATGCCGGCGCCGATGATGGCGCCAATTCCCAGCGTGATCAGGTTCACCGCTCCCAGCGAGCGCTTCAGCGTGTGCTCGCCCTGCTCACTCGCTTCCTGCGAGAGCATCGACATGGGTTTCGTACGCAGCAATCGGGAAATCAAAGGGCAGTTTCCTCCCTCACAAATGGGTTGAATTGTGTAATCTCTCTCGTGCCAAATCGGTGTGCAGGAACCGTAACGCAATCATACGATACGAAACCAAAGGTCCTGGACAGAATCAGCCTCATGCCGCGGAGACACCCCCCTTCGCTCCTGGCGACTGTATCGTTCCCGGGCAGTTTCTGTCTCAACCTCAGACAGCACTGCCTTATTTTCGGGCGCTCAATGTCCTGAATTTGGACGGTTTTGCCTCGTCTCCGGTCACCGCCAGCCCTTTTCTAATGAAGGTATGCAGCCCACCGCCGGAACTCCGCCGCCGCATCGGTGCTGCGAAAGATGCCCGCGGCGACGGCAATCACGCTCGCTCCCGCCGCCAGAACCGCAGGCGCGGTTTCCAGCGTGACTCCGCCCACCGCCACCAGCACGGCGTCTGCGCCAGCTTCTGCGCGCAGTTTCCGCACGCCTTCCACGCCAATCGGCGCCTTGGTGGTCTGTTTTGTCGTGGTCACAAACACCGGGCCGATCGAAAGATAATCCGCCGGCTCCTTCAAAATCCCCGGCAACAGCGCCTCGCTGCCTCCAAATGTGCCCACGATGCCCGCTGGTCCCACGAGTCGCCGAGCCTCTGCCGGCGCGGCATCGCCCGCGTCCACGTGCACGCCGTCAAAACCAATCCGCTCCACCAGATCGGCGCGATCGTCGAGAATCAGCTTCACCTTGCCCGCAGGCATCGCCGCGCGCAGAATCTCCGCGTCCGCCAGCAGCTCTGTCCCGGAGCCAGTCTTGTTGCGGTATTCGAGCAGCGTCACGCCGGCGTCGGCGAGCTCACTGCCCAGCCGATGCAAAAATGCCCCGCGTCCCGCCTGGGGAATCACAGCACTATCGAGAATCGGATAAATCTTAGGAAAGGAATAAGCCATGCCTCCAGAGTAGAGCAAGAGGCAGGCGTCAGGTTTCAGGCGTCTGTAGCCGGTAGCCAAAGCTACAAGCTACCGGCTACAAGCTCGACGGCTTGCTCCCTTGTTCCCTTGTTCCCTTGTTCCCTCGTTCCCTGCCTTTACATCTCGTCCGCGCTCGGCCCGTACACCCCAGGCACCTTCGCGTCCAGCAGCCGCAGATACACCGTCAGCTGTCCGCGATGATGAATCATGTGGTTCAGCACCGAGTCGCGAAACACTTCGTGTTTCGGCGCGTCGATCCAGGCGTGGCCTTGCCAGATGAGCTGCCAGTTCCGGTCCCACGTGTCTCCGGTGGTCGCCACCAGCGCCGCGCGCGTCCCGCCCAGATCTCTGTCAAACTTCTCCAGCGCCTCGGCTTTGCTTGTGGGCACAAACGGCTTCCAGCTGCTATCCGGGCTGAACTCAATCTTGTCTTTCGTCAGCGTCGACAGCGCCCATTCACCCGAGAAATCCGTCAAGTGCCCGGCCAGGCGACCCAGGCTCATGGATTTGGGATGGGGTTTGAAGTTGAAATCGGCGTCTGCTGGAATGGCCTCCAGCATCTTGCGGGTCTTTGCGGACTCGCGATCGAACTCGTCAATCAGTGCTTTCTGAGCGTCCATGCAAGCAACCTCCACGTTGCCCACACAGCATAACTCATTTTGCGCAAATAGGCGAAGAAAAAGCGATAATAATAAGCCTAAGATCCGCCGACTTGACCGCCGCCTGCCGCGGACAACGATTCCCAGCCTATGGTCCACAAAAATAGGGATTCCCCAGTCCTCACAAGTGATGACTGGGAAATCCCCGAGGGAACCCGTGAAAAACATTCCGCTGCAGCGAATTGTGTTAATTCAGCAGTTTGCGGCGAAGCATCCCAGCCAGTCCGAGGAGGCCGGAGCCCAGGAGGAGCAAGCCGCCCGGCTCAGGAGTGGGAGCAACAGCCTGGGAGGTGATGTCGATCCCGAACGTGGAGGAGCCGGCCCCGTAGTTCTGGTTCGAATCGGTACTGTCAAAGCTGAAGGTTGCTACCGTGGGCGCGTAACCGGTCAAAGTCAATATGCCGGTTCCAGAGACATCCAGATACTGGCCAGTCCCGGTGCCTTGGGGCTCATCAACAGGTTGCGTCACAACGACCGGCCCGGTGATGGTGAATGTCGCGACGTTCCCGCCCGAGCTCGCCGTAGTGAAGAAGAGCCCGTCCGGAGTGGCGGACAGGAAAATAGAGTCGTCGATTGTCACGGTAGTGCCGGTCGCAATAGCCGTGAGGTTCACGGAGTTGTCCACGACAAATCCGCTGGGGGTAGTAAATGTGACCGATGATCCCGATGAGTCCCACTTATCATTACCGCCGGCAACGCCGATTGTGCCGACAATGAGCGATGCAGCAAACGCACCGGGTGTGATCGCAAGAGCTGTTGCTAATGCGAGAAATCCAATGGTCAATTTTCTCAACTTTTCCTCCTGTGTATCGTTGTGTACCAAGCGCTGAAATTCTTCTTTGTCATGCACTGTGAAATGCGCAGATCAAAGGGCAGGTTTTGTCGCTTCCATGTCTTGCTCTGCGGGTGCTGCGGAGCACGCATTGCTATTCGGGAAATCGTGAAGCCCCTCTGATGAACGAATACCTGTTGCCAGTAGGCAGAGGGGCTCCGCCTAGTTCTCCGGCTTCAGAACATTGTTCTGACGGTAACTGCGCGTCTGCACCCCGGTCTGAGCAATACCGAACACGACAAACACAACACGGCGGATTCGCTTACAGCGTGTTTCATGAATGGCCCCCTGAAAGGGCACGACTTCAGTCGTGCCGCAAAGTCCAGGAAAGCGGTGGGGTTTTACAGGCTGCGGAAAAACGCTTTTGGCAAGGAGCTATGTATCAGGGCGCGAGTTCATTCGCGCCGAAACAGGCGCCCAACAATCATGTGGGGCCCCTGCGCGATCCTTCCATCGCAAGGTCGCCTTTTTCCGCATCCTCTTTAACCCCTGAGGGATTCAGGTTTGCCAGCCAGGCCATTTATGAAACACCCTCCGGGTCTTTACCGGGGTCGATCCCGCAGGTCGCACCTTAGCGATCGAAATTACGCAATACGGAAGCGGGGCTGAGCGATCATATGAAGTCTCTAGAGGAACTGGTCGCGCCGCAAAATAACCGCAAACCTGGGACCGCTTATGGCTGAACAGTGCTTCAACAATGAGGATTCGAACTCGCCCTTCTGCGCGGTTCACGATGTACGGCTCATCACGAAGCAGCTTCCCGCCGAAATGATCGCGGCAGGGTTTAAGGTCCTCACCCTCCTTGTCTGCACAGTGAGCGGCGCACTCCTCCATCACGAGAAGAGGCGAATATGACCCATCCCCACACCTTGTTCCTTGCCATGAATGGACATTGCGCGCAAGAACCGAGCTTCCGCTCGGTTCTTGCGCAGCCGGAGGAGGAAAAGCTGGGGGGTAGGGGGAAATAGCGGGGCAGTTCGCTTGCGAGGAGGATCTGGGGTGTTGCTGGAGGATTGGGGCAGCTGCTGTTAGCGACCACTCTACGCAAATGCACTCAATCAAGAATGGTCAATTTTGCTCACTTCAATTCAAACCGCATCAACGCCCGACAGGCCTTGGCGTTTCCGAGAAAAATGGAAGAGATTACGAACGCGGACGGGCTTCGCGTGGTGCGGAAAACTTTGGCGGTGGTGCGAAGACGGCCCGCAAGCCTTCCGCGCCAGCCAACCCTACCCCGGTTGTTTTTCCGCTTCCACTCGCGCCGCCAGGAACCGTTCCATAAAGCCGGTATCGAACTCGCCAGCCCGGAACGCTTCACTCTGGAAGATCTCCTGGTGCAGCGAAATCGAAGTCTCGACGCCGCGCACGATGAACTGGCTCAGCGCCCGCTCCATCTTCGCGATCGCCTCCGCGCGGTCCACGCCGTGCGTAATCAGTTTCGCGATCAGCGAATCGTAATACGGCGGAATCACGCCTTCGGCATACTGCGCCGTTTCCACGCGCACGCCGTTCCCGCCCGGGACATTGAACGCTGTAATCTGTCCTGCAGACGGCGTAAACTTCTGCGGATGCTCGGCATTGATGCGGCACTCGATGGCGTGTCCGCGCATCTCCAGCTTCGGTGGCAGAATCGCGTCCAGCGGTTCGCCGGAAGCAATACGTAACTGCGCCTTCACCAGGTCCACGCCGGTAATCGCCTCCGTCACCGGGTGCTCCACCTGGATGCGCGTGTTCATCTCGATGAAGTGGAGCTGGTGGTTTGCATCCATCAAAAACTCCACCGTCCCCGCGTTCTGGTAGCCTATCTCGCCCAGGCAACGGCACAGCGTCCGGCCCAGCTCTTCGCGCATCTTCGGCGTCACTTGCAGGCTCGGTGCTTCTTCAATCAACTTTTGATGCCTTCGCTGAATAGAGCACTCGCGCTCGAAGAGTGAAACCACGTTGCCGTGCTCATCGGCCAGCATCTGGAACTCGATGTGCCGCGGGTTCTCAATAAACTTCTCCATGTAGAGTTCGCCGTTGCCGAATGCGTTGGCCGCCTCGGTAAACGCCGCATGGAACAGGTTGGGCAGATCTTCCGCGTCGCGCACAATGCGCATGCCGCGCCCGCCGCCACCCGCCTTGGCCTTCAAAATGACTGGATAACCAACCTTGGCCGCCCACGCGCGCGCCTCGTCCGCCGTGTCCAAAATGCCATCCGACCCCGGCAGAATGGGCACCTTGGCCTTCTTCATGGCCTGGCGCGCCTTCTCTTTTTCGCCCATCAGCCGCGTCACCTCCGGCGGCGGCCCAATGAACTTGATGTTCGACGCGCGGCACACCTCGGCAAAGTTTGCGTTCTCGCTCAGCAGCCCGTAGCCGGGATGGATCGCTTCCACATCGGCAATCTCAGCCGCGGAAATCACGGCCGGCACATTCAAATAGCTGTCGGCCGCGCGCGGGGGCCCAATGCAGATCGCCTCATCGGCAAAGCGCACGTGCAGCGAGTTGCGGTCCGCCTCGCTGTACACGGCAACTGTGCGAATGCCCAGTTCCTTGCACGCGTTCAAAACGCGCAACGCGATTTCCCCACGATTGGCAACCAAGACTTTACGAAGCATGTACGACCTTTAGATCCATCTCATCCACGCTGCTTATCAGCCGATGATGGGCCAAACTTCTTTTCGTTGATATTCCATATCCAAAACGCAGCTACACATCCAGCAGCGGCCGCTACGGCAAGGCAGAACAGTATGGCGTCCATATCAATAGGCTTATGATCGATGAACACCCTGAACAACAACATGGCCAAAGCATAAAAGCAGCCCCAAATCGCACCCGCAGCGAAAATGAACCTTGTTCTGCCGCGAGCCCGAGTCAGCAGCCAGGCTTCGCGTCGCGATTTTTCTCTTTCTGGCTTATTCATTTCGGAGAGATCGCCCCCGGGAGAAACTCCTCTAACTCCGCTCTTGTCACGCTGGCTTGATCGCAAATAGGGGCTGTCCGAACTCGATCGCCTGGCCATTCGAAACCAGGCAACGGACCACTTCACCCGCAACGTCCGCCTCGATTTCGTTCATCAACTTCATGGCCTCCACGATGCAGATCACCTGGCCCTTCTCCACGCGATCTCCGGGAGAAACAAAGGCGGCTGCGCCGGGGGAAGGCGAGCCAAAAAAAGTGCCCACGATCGGCGATTTCAACATGTGCAGTCCGGCATCGGGATCGGCAGCGGGTTCCGCCGCTGGCGCCGACGCCGTGCTGGCTGCAGCCGCAGCGGCCACGGCAGGCGGCGCTGTCCGCAGCAGCCGCGCCAGGTCGCTCAGCGATGCCGCCCCGCTCTCCTGCGGATTGAATTTGAGCCGGATCTTCAGATCGCCGCGATCGATGTCGAACTCGGCCACCTGGTGCTGCTTCAAAAACTCAATCAGCTGTCGCAAATCTTCAATATCTTGTTGTTTCATTCGTCCTTTTGACTCTCCACGCACGCGTGTCAACCTTCTCTGCTAGCAAGCCACAAAAGCTCGCGATTCAAAGCCCTACAGCTTAAAGCTCAATCAGCACCTTCGGCGTCGGCGTCAGCACCTGTCCGCCGCTACGCGTCACTGCCACCATATCCTCGATGCGGATACCGAACTGGCCCGCGAAATAAACCCCAGGCTCAATCGTCACCACCATCCCCGGCACGAGGCGCGTGGACTGTCCCACGCCAACTCGCGGCGGTTCATGAATCTCCAAACCGACTCCATGGCCGGTCGAGTGCGTAAACGCCTCGCCGAAACCTTCCCTCCGCAGGATGCTGCGCGCTGCTTCATCCACTTCCGCGCAACTTGCCCCCGGAGCCACCGCGTGCACCGCGTTCTCCTGCGCCTCCAGCACCGCCTGATAAGCATTTCGCTCTACGGGCCTTGGCTTGCCCAGGAAAACGGTCCGCGTCATATCCGAGCAGTAACCTTTGTGGATTATACCGAAATCGAGTGTCACAAACCCCCGTTTCGGCAGCAGTGCAGCCGTGGCACGCCCGTGGGGCATGGCCGACCGCACCCCCGAGGCCACAATCGTCTCAAACGACATGCCTTCGGCGCCCAGCATCCGCGCCTTGTGCTCCAGCTCCGCCGCTACGGCCACCTCTGGGATGCCCGGCCGCAGAAACTCCAGAATCCCCTCAAACAGCCCGCAACCCGCGAGCGCGGCCTCGGCCATGATTGCGATCTCGTCCTCGTCCTTGACCATGCGCAGTTGTTCGACAAACGCCGCCGGAATCGTCTCAAGAAAACCGCGCCGCAGGCGGCTGGGCAGCTCCGACTTCCATCGTGCCAGCTCCGCCACCGTAGTGCGCGCCGCGTCGAACCCCGCCATCGTCATGCCCGGTTGCGCGGCCAGCCACTGCACCGCCGCCACCGCCGGCGATCCCGTCACAATCTGCACCTGCGCGGCCTGCACTTCTTCGCCGGCCTGAGTCGTATAGCGGCTGTCAGTAAAGAGGCGCGCCCCGCGCCGCGTAACCGCAAGCGCGGCGCTCGAACCGGTGAATCCGCAGAGATAGCGAAGATCGGGCAGATAGGTGACGAGGAGGCCGGGAAGCCCGGCGCGAGTCAGCTTGCGGCGCAAAGCGCCCATGCGGCGGAAGTGGTCCACCCGCTTAGTTTTATCACAGGGCCCAAATACTACATTTGTACTTCGGAAAACTCGGAGGGAGCAGGGGGATTTATCCCCCTGAAACAGTGGCTTTTCGGCCGGCCTTTAGGCACGGGCCGTTAGAAGATCCCGGCCGATCAGGGATCTGCAACAGTAGTACCAGTTCATTTCGCCGTCCGCCGCAGCACCAGATCCCTCTGCTCAACCTGGATATGACGTTCGTTCACCCAATCCTTTGTTACAACGACCTCGCACCGAACGGCAAACGGAACACCGCCAAGCGAACTTTTCTCGACAACGGCGAAATTGCGAAAGAACCCAGCGTCCAGCGCCGCCGCGCCCACGATCACTGTCGCCGTCAGCTTCGTGCTCCAGGAAGGGGCATTATCGATCGTCAAATTCCAACCGATCGGAACGTTCGGAGCACTCACAATTCTGCCGGAGTCCACCTCAACTTCGAAACCAACAACGCGCTCGCCTGGAGCCAGACGGAGACTTGAAATGGAAAGCGTGTACCGCTGGTCATTGTGGGGAATTGATTTAGTCTGCGCTTTTAGTGATACACAACTCAGTACAACCGCAACATATACGGTAAATGCCCAGCGCGAATAGCGCACAAACGCAATCATCTTGCACGGTCCTGCGGGGTCTTCTGTTCCCTGTTCCCTGCCGTCACATCGCCGACTGCACCGGCTTCTTCCTGCTCGCATCCACTTCCCCGCCCGCATGCAGTTCGCTCTGCCGGTCCATCCACTCGTCCATTCGCGACCGCTTGAAGCGCCAGCGATTGCCCAGCTTGAACGCCGGAACAAAACCCTCCGAGGCGTACTTGTACAGCGTGTCAGGCGAGATGCCAAGGTAATTCGAGGCCTGGCGGATATCCATGACCTCGCGAACTTCGGGAACCAGCAGGTTCGAGCGGACTGCGGCGCTGCGCATGATTGCCTCCCGGAAACGGTCTATTAAAGAAGGGCGAATTCCGGCAAACCTACCGGTAATTCTGTATTTAACCCGACTTCATCAGGACATTCAAGGATTTTCCGGAAGTTATAGGAAATTCATAGGCTTTCGCCCCACGCACACCTCTGCAAACCCTGTGGAAAAACCCCAATCCCTAGCGCGTCACCCTGCGGCCCACCCCAAGCCCTAGCGCCCTTACCGCAAATGGTCCGCGTCTTTAGTCCCTAAGTCCCCAGTCCCTAAGTCCCTAGTCCCCTAGTCCCTGTTTTTTCACATCGACTTCCGCCACCAGGTAGTCGGCTCCACGCGCAAAAAGTGGGTCTTCTCGCCCCGCGAAAGATAGAAGTCCAGCACATCGTCCTTGTGAAAGGTCGAACACTGCGGCCAGCTATCGTCTTTTTGCAGGGGAGCCGCGGTCCCGTGGTTATCCACCAGCGTAATCTCCGTGGGAGAACACTCCACCACCTGCTGCGCATACAGCCAAAAGGCGTAGCCCGGAGGAGGCTCCGGCGGAACCTGGTTCGCAATCTTCGTCAGCAACAGGATCAGGAGAACCGCCACCGCAACAATCGCAATCTTTTTCATGGCATGCAAGTGCCCGGCCGCCGGTCACAAAACTTCAAAAGCAGGACCAACCGCCGCGGCAAGAAGAACATCGTCTCCGTGGCCTTCAGTATAGCGAAGGCAAGCGGAGCTGGCGTGGTTGGCGGGGCTAGGCGAATTGCGCTTGACGCCCCTTCATTTTCACGCGCATCTCGTCCATCAACACGAAGGCCATCTTCTCGCTCAAGAGAAGATGGACCGCTTTGGTTCATAAGTTGTCGTTCCTCGGTCCGAGTCTTCTTGCTCCCTCGCTCCCTTGTTCCCTTGGTCCCTTGTTCCCTGCCTTTTCAGTTTTGATTGTTGTCGTCCCGCCGATGCAGCGTTGGCGGTCCGTCGCCCGAGTTCGTGGAACCGTCTCCGGCCTGCGTTGTTGAACCCGACCCAGTTCCCGACCCCGATCCATCCGTGCTCGCCCTGCGCAGCGACGGCCTTGTCACGCCCTTGGTGTCGGTCAGCCGGCGCTTGTTCTCAATGCGCGCCAGCCGCGCCTTCACGTCATCGAACTCCGAAGTCGTCACCAGGTAATCCTGCTTCGCCGGCAATATGCGCGCGATCTCTTCCTGCGAGTGCAGAATGCGATCCGGCGTTTGCGGATGGTCGCTGAATGCCTTGGCCACCAGCCCCGGCTTGCGCTTCTCCAGCGCCTGAATCTTCTCAAAGATAGTAATGAACCCCTGCGGATCGTATCCTGCACGGTACATATACTGCAGGCCAAGGTAATCCGCCTGCGCCTCAAAGTCGCGCGAGAACTCAAGGAACGTGATCGGAATCGCCAGCTGCACAGCTTCATAAATGCCGTACCCTGTCCAATCGTACGGCAGCATAATCATCAGCGGCACCATGCCGATCTGTGCGTAGTTCATCCGCGTCATCTCGCGCGCCGCATGGTGCGCGCAAACGTGCGCCGTCTCATGCGCCATCACGGCGGCCAGCTCCGCTTCCTCGTCCGCCGCCAGAATCAGCCCCGAGTTCACATAGAAAAATCCGCCCGGCAGCGCCATGGCGTTGATTTCGTCCGAATCGATCACCTTGATCGTGAATGGAACCTTGCAGTCGGAGTTCTTCACGATGTTCTGCCCGACGCGGTTCACATACTCCACAATCACCGGATCGGTAATAAACTTTGTGCTCTTCTCGATCTCGTCGGCGTACTGCTTGCCCATCTTGATCTCGGAGTCGGTCGAGTACCAGTTGCCCATGCCGCGCTTGCCGATTTCGCGGTTCCCCACCGCGCTCACATCCTCAATGCTGCCCGGCTTCACCTTCTCCATCTGGCTGCCGATGTCCACTACCTTGTCGGGATCGACATTCACATTGCAGTCGCCGCCCACGGCTGTGCCGGGCGCGGGACCATTGTCCGTTCCCTTCTTCTTCTTTGCCTTGGAGTTGTCGTCGGGCGCCGTGCAGGCCGTCGTCATGCTGGCATCGGTCGATCCCGAGCCCGCGTCAGCCGGCTTCTTCGGCAATGGCGCATCTCCGCCCACGGGCGTGCTGCCGGGGGCCGGCTGCGCAGCCGGAGTGCTTTGCGTTCCGCTGCCCGCGCCTGGGCTCGACGGAGCCTGAACCGCGGGTGTATTTGCCGGCGCCGAGCCCGCGTTCGGATTCTGCGCCGCTCCACTCGACTGGGCCCAGGCTCCAGCAGCCAGCACCAGCGCCAATCCTGACTGAACCGCCAGCCTCAAAACCATGCGATCCGTTGCCTTCATGACCTCTCCTCCGCCGCGGTGGGTGTCCCGCGCACACGGCCCCGCTTCGCTCTATCTCTTAGACGCAAGTATCTGCTCTTTTGGCAACAATGAAAAGCTCGATTTCTGAGCTCCGGCATTTCTCACAGGCCGCCGAAAATCGTACCGCCGGTCCCCTGACAGGCCGTACTGAGGGCCTGCCGGTCCTCAGAAACTTCGCCGCGCCCTCGTCAGGTGGTAGCGCCGTCTGTGAGATATGCAGAGTAGCTCCGGCGTCCGGTCCATCCGCGCAGTCCTCTCCGGAATTGCCGTCCTCCCCTCTTACGAATCAACCCTTTGCGGAACGCTTTGAGCTTCCAGTACCTTCGCTGTAAAGTGAAGAACACAGGGCCAGGAGGCACTTTGCGGTTCAGAGTTTACGCCGCCGCGTGGTTTGCCGTGTGCGGGGCAGCTCCTATGCTGGCCCAGGCGCCGCCGCCCGCCCCTTCCGCAGTCCTCACCCGGCCCCACACCCTCGTCAAAGCGGCTCTATCAGCTCCCCAGGCCATCCTTGACGCCACCAGCATCGGCTCCCCCATTCAGCTTGCCAGCGACTGGCGCGTCGGCATCAGCTCCAACCTCTCTGCTTCCTCGCCCTCGTTCGACGATTCCGCCTGGGCCATCCGCAGCGCCCAGGCCTATATGACCGACGTTCCCGATGAGGACAACAAGGATTCCTCTCCCGTTCCGAGGAGCCGCTTGAGCTCATCCCCGTTGCCCGGCACAAAAGCCCAACCGCGCTATGCCTGGTTCCGTCTCCATATCAACCTTGCGCCCAACCACGGCCCCCTCGCGCTCCTTATTGAGCTACCCGTCTCCGCCAACACCGCCATCAGCCTCGGCAACGCGGGCTTAGCCCCTGACGTCTATGCCAACGGCCGTCCTATCCAGCCCGAAGGCCCGCATGGCGACACGCCACAGCAATATCAGCTCATCTCGCGCATCTACAACCTCAACGTGCCCGCCAATGAAACTTCCCTCACGCTCGTTGTGCGCATCTATTACATCGCCTTTGGCTACGGCGCATACACCACTTTCTTCTCCAGCCGCACCTTCTACCTTGGCAACCCCGCCGACCTTGAGCGCGAGCTCAACCTCTGGTCGAATCGCTCGCTGTTCGAGCGCCTGCCCCGCCTCATCTACTCCATCCTGCTCGCTGTCCTCGCCGTCTTTCTGTTCGCGCTCTATCTCGCGCAAAAAGGCCACACCGAGTATCTCTGGCTGGCTCTTCATGAGCTCGCCCAGGCACCCATCGGCTTTATCGAACTGGCCGGCAGCTCGGCCCGCATCTATTCCCTCTGGTATGCCGCAACCGTACTCGAGCTCGCGCTCGTTTCGGCCTATCTTTTCTACGAGTTCCTGGTGGTTTTTCTCTCTCTGCCGCGCCGTTGGTATATTCGCTGGCTCCGCTACACCGCGCCCGCCCTGGCCGCTGCCGGCCCTATCCTGCTCTACGTCGGCCACAGTACAACCGTTGCCATTCTCCTGGTCTGCATCCTCATCTTGAGCGGCTTTTGGATGCTGGGATGGTCCATCTTCGTCTTCGGTACGCTGATTTCGGCCGCCCTCAAGCGCAACTTTGAAGCCGGCCTCCTGCTCATTCCCCTCCTCCTCACCGTCATCGGATTCGCCGAGCCCATCGTCACCTCCATCGTCAGCGACGAATCCGGAGTGAACTATCGTTCGCCCCTCACCATCGATGCCGGCCCCATTCCCATTCACGTGTCTTCCATCGGCGACTTCGCCGGCATTCTCGTCATTCTCCTCATCATCTATTTCCGTTACATGCGCATTCATCGCGACCAGGAACGCGCCACCAGCGAGCTGGCCGCCGCGCGCAGTATGCAGGAACTTCTCATCCCTCAGGAAAAGATCGCCACCCCCGGCTTCGAGGTCGACTCCGTTTACAGCCCCGCCAACGAAGTGGGCGGCGATTTCTTCCACATTCACACCGCGGGCCGCGACGGCATGTTGATCGTCATTGGCGATGTCGCCGGCAAAGGCATGAAAGCGGCCATGAACGTCTCCCTTCTGATGGGTGCACTGCGCCGCTCCAACGAGCGAAGGCCCGCCAAAATTCTCGAATCCCTCAACAGCGTCCTGTCAGGGTTTGAAGGCTTCACCACCTGCCAGGCCATCTGGTTCGGGTCGAACGGCGAAATGATCATCGCCAACGCCGGCCATCTTTCGCCCTATCTCAACAGTCAGGAGATCAACCTGCCCGGAGGCTTGCCGCTCGGCGTCATTCCCGAGGTCAACTACGAAGAGGCCCGCTTCTACCTTCACCCCGGCGACCGCGTTCTCCTGCTTTCCGATGGCGTGGTGGAAGCGCGCATGCCTTCCGGCGAACTCTTCGGATTCGATCGTGTGCACCATCTCAGCAACCAAACGGCCTTTTACATCGCCGACGCCGCAAAATCCTTCGGCCAGGAAGACGACATCACCGTCCTCACCGTCCGCCGTCTGGCCCAGGTGCTCGCCGCGTAAGATTGAACCCGTCCCGCACTTTTTGCCGCACCAAGCCTCGCCAAAATCTGTTGCAACTTGAGTCTGATCCGTTTTTTTTGTAGGCTGATAGCTATGGATGTTCAATTCACCCCGGACGTGCAAGCGAAGCTGGATCAGATGGCACAGGATGTAGGCCGTCGTAGCGATGAGCTCGTGCAAGACGCCGTAATGGGCTTCTTCGACGAATTGGCTTTCACGCACGAGATACTTGAACGCCGCTACCGCGACCTCGAAACCGGACATGTTCAGCCGATTGACGGGGAAGAAGCCTACCGCCGCCTCATGGCGAAGACGGAAGAGCGCCGCCAGCGGACCACATGAGCGGTTTCAGGCTTCACCCGGAAGCGTACGATGACATTGACGAAATCCGCGCCTACATCGCGGAAGACAGTCCGGATGCCGCGGACCGTATGGTCAACGAAATATTCGATCGGCTCCGAAAGTTAACACAGTTTCCCCAACAGGGCTTTCGCCGCCCTCTCTTGACTTCCCTGCCGTTGCGCTTCATCGTCGTTCGCGAATACCTGATCGCCTATGCCTCCGAGAGAGACCCATTGTGGGTTATAGCGGTCATCCACGGCCGGCGCAGTCCGCGCACGATGGCGGCCATTCTCAGAGGTCGGCAGTAGTCTCGCAGAGGCCTACTGACGGCACAGCCTCTCCCGGTCGTATTTTCGCGTTCTGCTGTGCTATCTTTTCCTGTATCTCAAATTCATCAACGATGTTATTCAACCAAACCAACGCTACAGGCACGCCGAGTTACATCCCCGCGCGCGATTACCCGCCGCCCCCGCGCATCCACTGGCTTGTTCTGGCGTTTGTCTTCACGGGCGTCAAACTCCTTATTGCACACTGCGCACCTCTTCGATACCACGAGCTTTTTGACAGCCTCGCAGTCGACGCATGGGCCTTTTATCTCTGTCTCTGGATTCGCTCTCTTGATTCCGATGCGCGCAGCCCCTTCTGGTGCGACGTCTACGTCATCGTCGAGCTCGCCTACGCCGCTCTCGACACGCGTCAAAATCCCTCGCCGATCATAAACTCAACACTTGTCCTACTCGCCCTCGCCTCCGTGGTCCTCGGACTCGTCACCATCTTCCTCATCCGCTCTGACCTTGTGCGCCACTACAACGAACGCGAGCCCTACGGCTTGCAACTCAGCGGAGCCATGACCCTCTTCTTCAGCTTCCTCTACTTCCAGTATCATCTTTACGACATTGCCAAACGGCGCGAGCAGGACCGCGCGGCTCACCCCGGTTCCCTGACTTTTTCCTGACACGCGCCGTATCGCAACTCGATCGACTCCGGCACACACCGGAACGAGGTTTCATGACTTCCAATTCACCCCGACCCGCTTCCCCCGCCCGCTCTTTCAAGGCCCCCTCCCTCACCCTCGAAGCTGCCGCATTCTTCGGGCTCTTCCTCGGCCTGGTTTATCTCTTTGCCAGGAGCTATCGCACTCGTTCAACCCAATCCCGCCGCAACGAGAAACGCGACGAACCAGTCGAGGGCCACTCCCACACCCACCGCGTCACTGAATTCCTCATCCGCTGAACACCGGAGAGTTCGCGTACAATTTGCCCGTCACCCTCCGCGAGGTTTCATGCCAGCGAACCAACCTTCGTCCAGCCCCGCTCCCGGCGCCCATCTCTCCTCCTTCACCTCGCTCGCCCTCGAATCCGCAGCCTTCATCGCTCTGCTTCTCGGCCTCGTTTATCTGTTCGCAACCAACTCCGCCGGCGCACGCTGGCCGCAGGGATACAACCCTGCCGGTTTCTGGCAGCTTTCTACCCTCATCGCCGCTCTTCCTGTCGTCGTGCTCCTCGGCGCCATGGCCATCCTCCGCCTCAAGGCTCACATCGCCGCCATCGCCGGACTCGTCACCGCGCTGCTGGTCGCCATCGTCGTCTTCCACATGCCCGTGCGTCTCGCCTTCACCGCCGCGGCTTACGGCGCGGGCTACGGCTTCTTTCCCATCTGCTGGATCATTCTTCCCGTCATCTTTCTCTACGACCTCACGGTGCAGACTGGCCGCTTCGTCACTCTCCAGCAGAGCCTCACCGGCATCACCGCCGACTCGCGCCTCCAACTCCTCCTCATCGCCTTCGCTCTCGGCTCATTCTTTGAGGGCGCCTCCGGTTTCGGCACCCCCGTCGCCGTCTGCTCCGCAATTCTCATCAGTCTCGGCTTCCCTCCGCTCCAGGCCGCGGGATTCTCCCTGCTTGCCAACACGGCTCCGGTCGCCTTTGGCGCCATGGGCACGCCCATCGTCGCTCTTCACGGCGTCACCGGCCTCGATCTTTTCGCGCTCACCCGCACCATCGCCGTCATTCTTCTGCCCTTCGATCTCCTCGTCCCCTTCTGGCTTATATGGGCTTTCGCCGGCTTCAAAGCCATGATCGAGATTTGGCCGGCTATCCTTGTCGCCGGTGTCACTTTTGCCTTCGCCCAAATCCTCATGGCCTTTTGGAGCGGCCCCTCGCTTGTCGCCATCGTCGCCGCCGCTGCCACCATCGTCGTCCTCATCGCCTTTCTCCGCTTCTGGCAGCCCCGCCGCACCCTCAACGTCAATCGCCAAGACATCACAGGACAAACGCGCCAGGCCCACGGCCACACCGCTTCCAAAATCTTTCACGCCTGGCTTCCCTGGCTGGTGGTAAGCGTGGTCGTCTTTGCCTGGGGTCTTCCCCGCATCTCCACTTGGCTCGACGCAAACACCACCATCAAAATCCCCGTCGCCGGCCTCCACAACGTCGTCCTCCGCGTTCCGCCCGTCGTTGCCGCGCCCACCGCCGAGCCCGCCCTCTTCAATCTCAACTGGCTCTCCGCCACCGGCACCGGAATCCTTTTCGCCGCCCTCCTGGCCGGCCTGCTCATGGGCCTCAGCCCCATCCATCTCGCCCGCGCCTTCGCCCGCACCGTCTACAAAATCCGCTACACCCTCGTCACCATCGCCGCCATGATGGCCCTCGGCTACATCACGCGCTACTGCGGTCTCGACGCCACCCTCGGCCTCGCCTTCGCCCGGACCGGCGCGCTCTATCCCTTCTTCGGCACGCTCATCGGCTGGCTCGGCACCGCCAGCACCGGCTCCGACACCTCATCCAACGTGCTTTTCGGCAGCCTGCAAACCATGACCGCCCGCCAAATCGGCATCTCGCCCATCCTCATGGCCTCCGCCAACACCTCCGGCGGCGACATGGGCAAGATGATTGCCGCCCCCAGTGTCGTTGTCGCCAGCACCGCCGCCCAAACCTACGGCCAGGAGGGCTCCATCCTCCGCTTCGTCTTCTTCCACAGCATCGCCCTCGCCGCCCTCGCCGGAATCTGCGTCACCCTCCTCGCCTACGTGCCCCTCCTCGCCGGCCTGGTCGCGCACTAAGTTCCCGATCGCCAGAAAAGAACCCTCCGTGTCCCATCCATTCGCGCTCTTTGCAAATGGGTGGCATAGCATGAACCGCATTCCCAACTTCGCTTCTCCCGCACACTTTACCTACCCCAGCCCCACCCAGATTTCCCCCTTGAATTTTTTTCTTGCAACCGCTCTCCTCTCTGGTGCTAGGATGGTTGGTCGGCAGTCTTGAAATTGTTTCTTATGTGAAAAGGAACCCGATGCGCGCTTGTTTTCTACTCAAAGTCCTCCCTGAAAAGTTGGACGAGTACAAAGCTCGTCACGCCCAGGTCTGGCCGGAGATGCTCGCTGCGCTCCGCCAGGCGGGCTGGCACAACTACTCCCTCTTCCTGCAGCCCGACGGCACCGTCGTCGGCTACGTTGAGGCGGAAGACTTCGAGAAATGCCGCGCCGCCATGAAAAACCACCCCGTCAACGCGCGCTGGCAGGCGGAAATGGTGCCCTTTTTCGAGTCCACCAACGGCCACGGCCCCGACGATCTCATGTTCCCGCTCGAAGAGGTCTTCCACCTCGATTAATCCTCCCTTGCCGCCCTCTCATTCCAAGCCGCATAATGCCCTGTCCTCGCAAACCTGCGCCTTCTTGTGCGCGAAAAGGTCTGCACACCGCAAACCAGCTAACAGCTAGGAGCTAATTATGAATTCCGCGCGCCGCGATCTTCTCCGCATTGGCAGCCTTGGCATGGCCTCGGCCGCCCTGCCCGCCCTCGCTTCCGCCGCAGGCAAAGAAAAGCCGACCGTCCCCACCGGCCCCACTTTCGACGTCCGCCAGTTCGGCGCCACCGGCGACGGCAAAACCCTCGATACGCCCGCCGTCAATCGCGCCATTGAAGCCGCCGCGGCCGCTGGCGGAGGCACCGTCCTCTTCCCCGCCGGCGTCTATCTCTGCTTCTCGATTCACCTCAAGAGCTACGTCCATCTCTATCTCGATTCAGGCGCCACCATCCTCGCCGCCGAATCGCCCAAGCCCGGCGAAACCACCGGCTACAACGGCGGCACCTACGACGCAGCCGAGCCCAATACCGCATGGGACGCTTACCAGGACTACGGCCACAATCACTGGCACAACTCGCTCCTCTGGGCTGAAGACCAGCACAACTTCTCCATCACCGGCCGCGGCCTCATCTATGGAAAGGGTTTGAGCTTCGGCGCAGGTCCTGGCCGTGGCCAGCAAGCCGGCCTTCGCGGCTTCGGCCCCGAGCGTCCCGCCGGCGCGACCGCACCCACCAACCCTGCGCATGCCGCCACGCCACCCGCGTTCAATCCCGCCCGCATGGCCCGCGGCGATTACCCCATGTATCAAGCCGAGCAAGCCGGAGTCGGCAACAAGGCCATCGCCCTCAAAAACTGCCGCAACGTCCTCCTCCGCGACTTCTCCCTGCTCAAGGGCGGCCATTTCGCCCTGCTCCTCACCGGCGTCGACAACCTCACCATCGACAACCTCACCATCGACACCGATCGCGACGGCATGGACATTGACTGCTGCCAGAACGTGCGCGTGTCGAACTGCACGGTGAATTCGCCCTGGGACGACGGCATCTGTCCCAAGTCCAGCTACGCGCTCGGTTACGCAAGGCCCACGCGCAACGTCACCATTGCGAATTGTCTTGTCACCGGCTGCTACCAGCTCGGCACTGTTCTCGACGGCACATGGAAGAAGTTCCCCGAGGGCACGCACGCCTACGGCACAGGCCGCATCAAGTGCGGCACGGAATCGAACGGCGGCTTCATCAACATCACCATCACGGGCTGCGTCTTCGAGGGTTGCCAAGGCTACGCGCTTGAAACCGTCGACGGCGCTCTGCTCGAGGACATCGCCATCACCAACACCACCATGCGCGATCTCATCTCGCCGCCGCTCTTCCTGCGTCTCGGCGCGCGCCTCCGCGGCCCCAAAGAATCCACCAAAGTCGGCACGCTCCGCCGCGTCCTCGTCAGCAATCTCGAGTGCCACAACGCGCCCATGCGCGTCACGTCCATCCTCAGCGGAATTCCCGGCTACAACATCGAAGACGTCAAGCTGTCGAACATCTATATCGAGAATCTTGGCGGAGCCACAGCCGATGCGGCCGCGATCAAGCCGCCCGAAAAAGAGGACGCCTATCCTGAACCAGGAATGTTCGGCCAGATGCCGTCTTTGGGTTTCTTCTTGCGCCACATCCGCAACGTAGAGATGAGCCACGTCGAGCTCGCCACACTCTCGCCCGACGCGCGCCCGGCATTCTATTTAGAGGATGTCGCCCGCGCCGACTTCTTCTCGATCACCGCTCCGAAATCTGCCAGCGGCAACTTCGCCCTCAACAACGTGAAGGATCTGCGCATCGGCTGGTCCCGCGCCGCCGCCGACACAGTCCTCGACACCGCCGACAACAAAACGCTCTAGCGCCGGCCCTTTCGTAGCGCCGGCTTCCTAGCCGGCTGTAGCGGGGGCCGCCCCGCCCCCCCGCCCGCC
>Ga0302319_10002958_pt1 | contig 36043 bp, 32 predicted proteins | sample Bog_T0_2_FD_203319 | JGI IMG/M metagenome (GOLD analysis project Ga0302319, IMG submission 203319) | Peat permafrost microbial communities from Stordalen Mire near Abisko, Sweden - Bog_T0_2 | ecosystem: Environmental > Terrestrial > Soil > Wetlands > Peat | place: Sweden: Abisko, Stordalen Mire...
GGACTGCACGCCCTACCGACCGCAGTTTTGCCATGGCACAGGGTTGGTAGGGCGCGTCACTCCGTGCGCGCCGTCGTGGCAAAGCAAAACGCATCCGCCAAACATCGTGATCCCGCGAAAAATGCCCCATCACGACGAACCTGAACGCGTTGGTTGGCAGGCGGCGGCGCGCAGAGGACTGCACGCCCTACCGACCGCAGGCTTGCCATGGCACAGGGTTGGTAGGGCGCGTCACTCCGTGCGCGCCGTCATGGCAAAGCAAAACGCGTCCGCCGAACACCCTGATCTCGCGAACAATACGCCGTTGCGATGAACCCGAACGCGTTGGTTGGCAGGCGGCGGCGCGCAGAGGACTGCACGCCCTACCGACCGCAGACTTGCCATGGCACAAGGTTGGTAGGGCGCGTCACTCCGTGCGCGCCGTCGTGGCAAAGCAAAACGCGTCCGCCGAACACCCTGATCTCGCGAACAATACGCCGTTGCGATAAACCCGAACGCGTTGGTTGGCAGGCGGCGGCGCGCAGAGGACTGCGCGCCCTACCGACCGCAGGCTTGCCATGGCACAGGGTTGGTAGGGCGCGTCACTCCGTGCGCGCCGTCATGGCAAAGCAAAACGCGTCCGCCAAACTGCCTGATCCCGCGAAAAATACCCCATCGCGATGAACCCGAACGCGTTGGTTGGCAAGCGGCGGCGCGCAGAGGACGCCCTACCGACCGTCCAGCAATGGCGGCGGACGGTCATTTGGGCGATAAACCCATACCCAATCTTCAATCCGTTCGCATAATCCTCTCCGAACGGGATTCATCAAAATGTATTGTGTCTTTTGTTGCAACTGATGGTGGTCGCGCAGCCGGTGATCAAAAAAATCCCGCTGCCACTCCACTCCGAACTTGATGGCTACAAATTTCTTCCAATGGGTGAGGGTGGTCTTCATGCCTGGATCACGCGGAAAAGCAATGATGGCGTGCAGATGATCCGGCATGAGCAGGCAAAGGCGGCAGTGCCAGAGGAGTTTTGTGTGATTATGTGCCATGGCCGCGAGCACGCCAGCGCCAATGCCGGCCTGGCAAAGCTGGTTTTTGCCCGGCGGCACGCATTTGAGCGTGACAAAAAATGAACTGCCTTCCGGTATCCACTGCGGGACAGTGTGCGGAAGTTTTTTGCGCACGGGCAAGTCCATGACAAAGCTTATGGAAATTCGATTGCGAAACAAAGATTTTTGCAAGGTAGAAGGTGCGGCAGAAGGACGCCTTCGCAAAACGTTCCGGTCCCGCCAAGAACACATACGCCCTCGTGGTGAACCAGAACGCGTTGGTTGGCAAGCGGCGGCGCGCAGAGGACTGCACGCCCTACCGACCGCAGGCTTGCCATGGCACAAGGTTGGTAGGGCGCGTCACTCCGTGCGCGCCGTCGTGGCAAAGCAAAACGCGTCCGCCGAACACCCTGATCTCGCGAACAATACGCCGTTGCGATAAACCCGAACGCGTTGGTTAGCAACCGGCGGCGCGCAGAGGACTGCACGCCCTACCGACCGCAGATTTGCCATGGCACAGGGTTGGTAGGGCGCGTCACTCCGTGCGCGCCGTCGTGGCAAAGCAAAACGCGTCCGCCGAACACCCTGATCTCGCGAACAATACGCCGTTGCGATGAACCCGAACGCGTTGGTTGGCAAGCGGCGGCGCGCAGAGGACTGCGCGCCCTACCGACCGGGGGGCGGAGTCGCGCGGACTAGGGGGAGACGGTGTCCGCTTGCAAACTGCGCGCCTCACCCGTTCCGTCCGGCGGGTCGCCGGACGGTACGGGCCAGTGGCCCGTGCCACCCTCAAAAAATAATTCGCATCCCTTCGCGTCCCTTCGCGTCATTCGCGGATCAACCGCCTTGGAATCTGAACACTTGATCATGAGCACAGCCCGCCAAGGCGGATGGGGGCTCTTAAGAAACACATTATGCAAGTGACTGTTTTTACAACATGTTACGTTCGCAGCCAAAGCGCCCAAGCTGCCGGTCGCGTCGCCACTGGCCTCCCTCTCCCCTCAATGGGGAGAGGGATTGAGGGTGAGGGGTGGTCATATCCAGAGCCGCCTCCCGTCCGTTTCTTCCTGTATCAGCCCCATCCAGGGTCCCGGCTGAACACTTCGGAACACTTCGGCCGCAACTTTCCTTTCCCATTGGTGTTTCCTTATCGCAGTGCTATATTTCAAATCATGAAGATTGCCGGTCTATCGTTGATCGCAGCGGTGGTGTTGATCGCCCCCAGCGCTTGGTGTGAGGAGGCCAGTTCGGCCGATACGCCTTATGCCAGCATCGTGGCGCGGAACATGTTCGGCTTGGTGCCCATTCCGCCGCCGGATCCCAATGCCGGCAAACCCCCGGCCGATCCGCCGCCCAAGATCACGCCCACGGGCATCATGACCATTTTCGGCCGGGACCAGGCCCTGTTCCGGGTGGCCAACAAACCCAGACCCGGTCAACCCGCCAAGGAGGATGCCTATGTCTTGAGCGAAGGCGAACGCCAGGACGGGATTGAAGTGGTCAAGATTGACCATGAGGATGCCATTATCACCTTCGATAATCATGGCACCGTTCAAGAATTGCCTTTGATACCATCCAAAGACAACGAAGGTGGTCCTGGAAGCTCCGGTGGTCCTCGGGGATTCGGTGGAGGTGCGCCAACGATGCCTGGGGTGGGCATACCGCGCCCGGGTCTGCGCCTGCCCGGCGGGCCGGGGATGCCAGCGAATTTTGGAAACAACGGCAGCAATCCCAACATGATGCCCAGAGCCGGATTCAACGGTGGCAGTCCCAATGGTGCCAATGCCCTGACCAGTCTCGGGGGAAATCCGGTAAATCCCAATGCGAATGCGAATAGTGCCAACCAGCCGGAATCTGACATCACCCCCGAGCAACAGATCATCTTGATGGAAGCCCAGCGCATGCAATATTTGCAGAACGGCAATCATAAGCTGGCTAATATCATTCCGCCCACTCCGCTTACCCAACAAAACCTGGATGAAAACGGCGGCGGGGCTCCTCCCCCTACTCCTTAATGTCGCGGATAAGGTCATGCGGGCTACACGAGGGGAACGCCGTGGAGGCAGGCGGCCTGCATTATTGCTCAGAAAATCATTGCGGGGCGGGGGTATAATTCAGCCAGGGGGCGAGCCAGCGTTCCATTTCGGATTGGGGTTTGCCTTTGCGCCGGGCCAGATCGGCCACTTGGTCCGGGCCGAGTTTGCCCACGGCGAAGTATTTTGACTCCGGGTGCGCAAAATAGAGTCCGCAGACGCTGGCTCCGGGATACATGGCAAAGCTTTCGGTGAGCTTGATGCCGGTGTGCTGTTCGGCGTCAAGCAGGTCCCAGAGGGTCGCTTTTTCGGTGTGGTCGGGGCAGGCGGGATAGCCGGAGGCCGGGCGGATGCCCCGGTATTTTTCGGCCAGCAAGTCTTCGCGGGTGAGATTCTCGGTGCGGCCAAAACCCCATTCGTCGCGAACGCGCTGGTGCAGGTATTCGGCAAAGGCCTCGGCCAGGCGGTCGGCTAGGGCTTCGGCCAGGATGGCGTTGTAGTCGTCGTGCCCGGCCTTGAATTTTTCCACGATCTCCTTCAGGCCCAGGCCGGCGGTGACGGCGAAGGCCCCGAGATAATCCTGGGGCGACGTGGCCCCGAGCGTGGCGGCCTCATTTTTCGGGGCAATGAAGTCGGCCAGGCACCAGTTGGGGGTGCGGTCGCCTTTATCCATCTGCTGGCGGAGGAAGTGGAAGGTGGTGCGCCGGTGTTTGCGCGCGCCGTTGGTGTAAATTTCCACGTCGTCGCCGCTGGCGTTGGCGGGGAACAAGCCGTAAACGCCGCGCAGTTGGAGCTGTTTTTTGGCCACGATTTCCTGGAGTAACTCCTGGGCGTCGGCGAAGAGCTTGGTGGCGGCTTCGCCATGTTTCTCGTGCTGGAGGATTTTGGGATAAACGCCGCGCAATTCCCAGGTGTGGAAGAAGGGCGTCCAATCAATGAACGGAACAATCTCCTCCAGGGAAATCGCAAAGGCACCCGCGTGGCCGTGGGACGAGCCGCAATCGCACGGGCCGGGAGGGACGCCGCCGGAGGTGAGCGTGCGCAGGCCGGTGAATTCGGGCTTGGGCAGGTCGGAGTAATCCAGTTTGGGCGCGTTGGCGCGGGCGGCGGCGAGCGGCAGGAGTTTGACCGTTTGGTGGGTGTAGGTGGCGCGGGCCTGCTCGTATTCGGCGCGATGTTGTTTGATGAACGCGGCGCGTTTGTCCCGGCTCAACAAGCTGCTGACCACGGGGACGGCGCGCGAGGCATCCAGCACATGGATGACGGGTTCGCTGTAATGGGGCGAGAGTTTGACGGCGGTATGGGTTTTATTGGTGGTGGCACCGCCAATGAGCAGCGGGATTTTGAAGCCGGTGCGCTCCATTTCGCGGGCGACATGCGCCATTTCATCCAGCGAGGGGGTGATCAGGCCGGAGAGGCCGATGATGTCGGCCTTGTGTTCGCGGGCGGCGGCGAGGATCTTTTCGCATGGCACCATCACGCCGAGGTCAATGACCTCATAGTTGTTGCAGGCCAGCACGACGCCGACGATGTTTTTGCCGATGTCGTGGACATCGCCTTTGACGGTGGCGAGGACGATGCGCCCGGCGGTCTCGCTTTCGCTTAGTGCGCCTTGGCCAGTTTCGCCTGCTCGTCCTGCTGGGCTCGTTCCATGCCCGCCCGTTTGAGCGCCAGCAACGTGGCCTCCTTCAGCTTGCGAAACCGCTCCATCGCCCGCGCTTTTTTGGCCGGATCGGCTGCGAATATCGCTCGCTGCGAAATCTGGATCTTCTCTTCGTTCATTAAGGTAGTTGTCGGCCACGATTTGTCCGGATTCAAGGAATTTGCGGCGGAGCCAGTCTATGAAGGCTTCCGCCGGGGCCAGGGTGGCCACGCTCCAGCGCTGGCGGCTTTCCCGGCTGGCATTGTAATCGGGGCTCAATTCCTGCGCGCTGTTCCGGTCCAGCACATTGGCAAACAGCGTTTCGTAGCGCGCCGCCGCCGCCGGCAAATCCACGGCCAGTTCGGCGGCAAACTTTTGCTCAATGGCGCGTTCCTCCGGGGTCAGCCCGGGAAACGGCGCGTAGCTGAATCCCTCCGCCAGGGTGACTTTGCCGGTGGCGGTTTGCTGGCTGGCGAGGGCCTGCAATTCGCGGAGGCGGCGCTTCAACGCCTTCTCCGCCTCCATGAAGGGCTGGAGGTAGGCGACGGATTTTTTCATCACGCGGGCGGATTTCACCACTTGCGGCAAAAACATCTTGCCCGCGCCAAACAGATCGCCCACCACGCTCATGCCCGCCATGAGGGGACCTTCGATCACCGTGAGCGGCCGGCCATATTTCAGGCGCGCCGCCTCGGTGTCGGCATCAATATAGGTGTCAATGCCCTTGACCAGCGCATGCGAGAGCCGTTCTTCGACGGTGCCTTTGCGCCATTCTTCCTCGATCTTTTTATCGCTGAGGGTGGTGCCGGCGCTGGCGGCCTTCAATTTCTCGCCCAAGGCGACGAGGCGCTCGGTGGCGTCGGGACGGCGGTTCAGCAACACATCTTCCACGAGCGTTTTCAGCTCGGGATTGATTTCCTCGTACACTTCCAACATGCCGGCGTTGACGATGCCCATGTCCATGCCGGCGCGGATGGCGTGATACAGAAACGCGCTGTGCATGGCTTCGCGCACGGGATTGTTGCCGCGGAAGCCAAACGACACGTTGGAGACGCCGCCGCTGACTTTGGCGTGCGGGAGGTTTTCCTTGATCCAGAGGGTGGCGGCCATGAAATCCACCGCGTAGTTGTTATGCTCCTCAATGCCGGTGCCCACGGTGAGGATATTCGGGTCGAAAATGATGTCTTCCGGGGGGAAACCCACTTCGTCCACCAGAATGCGGTAGGCGCGTTCGCAGATGCGGATCTTGTCGGCGTAGGTGGCGGCCTGGCCGCTTTCATCGAAGGCCATGACCACCACGGCGGCACCGTAGGCGAGGACTTTGGCCGCCTTTTCGCGGAATTTCTCCTCGCCCTCTTTGAGGGAGATGGAGTTGACAATGCCCTTGCCCTGCAAACATTTCAGGCCGGCTTCGATGACCTCCCATTTGGAGGAGTCCACCATGAAGGGCACCTTGGTCACTTCGGGTTCGCTGCCGAGGAGTTGCAGGAAGCGGCTCATGGCGGCGACGCCGTCAATCATCCCCTCGTCCATGCAGATATCAATGATGTTGGCACCGTTCTCGACCTGCTGACGGGCAATGGCCACGGCTTCCTCGTATTTGTTTTCCTTGATGAGCTTGGCGAACTTGGGCGAGCCGGCCACATTCGTGCGCTCGCCGATCATGATGAAGTTGCCAATCTGCTGCGTGAACGGCTGCGAGCCCGAGAGCCGCAGGGGCAGCGGAGCGGGGGTGGCGGGATGCGTGAGTTCCCCGGTCTGGCCATGCCCAACCGGCTGGGAAACCGGCGAGCCGAAGCTCGGCCTGCCACCAGCAGACTTGGAAGTCTGCGCCACAAATCTGCGGCGCTTGGGCTCCGAGAATTGGCGCGGCGGTTTGCCGTCCAGGGCCTGCGCAATGGCGGCGATGTGCTCCGGCGTGTTGCCGCAGCAACCACCGGCAATATTGATCAAACCGCTGCTGGCGAATTCGCCCAGGAACCGGCCCATGTCCGCCGGCTGCAAGTCAAACCCGGTGGGCGAGAGCGGATTGGGCAGCCCCGCGTTGGGATAGCAGGAGATGGCGGTTCCGGCTTTTTGCGCCAGCTCCGCGAGGAATGGCCGCATGAGGTCCGGTCCGAGCGAGCAGTTCAGGCCGATGGCCAGCGGTTGCACATGCTGCATGGCGTTCCAATACGCCTCGATGGTTTGGGCGGAAATCATGGTTTCGCCGCCGCGTCCCACGGCCGCCGAAATCATGATGGGCAGCTCGATGTGGTCCTCCGCAAAAATCTCTTGGATGGCCACCAGCGCCGCCTTCGCGTTAAGGGAATCAAAAATCGTCTCGACGAGCAGCAGGTCCGAACCGCCGGCGATCAACGCGCGGATCTGGTTGCGGTAAGCCGCCTTGACCTGGTCAAAGGTGCAGACGCGAAACCCGGCGTCGTCGGCATCCGGGGAATTGGAGAGGGAGACGGTCAGCGGGCCCACCGCGCCGGCCACAAAACGCGGGCGGCCGGTTTGTTGGGCGATGCGATCACACTCGGCGCGGCATTGCCGGGCGGACTTTTCATTGATTTCCCAGGCCAGGTCGTTGAGAAACTTGTTTTCAATGACGCCCTGGTAAAAGGCCGGGTCTTTGCGCCCGCCCTGCTCGCGGGGATCATCCACAAAGAACTCGCTCTGGCCGATGCTGGTGGCGGAGAAGGTGTTGGTCTCAATGATGTCGGCACCCGCCTCGAGAAAGCGGCGGTGAATGTCGCCAATCACATCCGGCCGGGAGAGCGAATACAGGTCGCCATTGTTTTTGAGGTCCTTTTTGGCATCCTGGAAGCGCTCGCCGCGAATCTCGGCCTCGCCCAGCCCGTAAGTGCGAATGGTGGTGCCCATGGCGCCATCAATGATGACGATGCGCTCGCGCAGGGCCTGGCGAAGTAGATCGGCGTGATTCGACATGCGGGGGAATTTATACCAGCCGGGGAAGAAAGCAACTTAAAAATCAACGTATCAGGATATGATGATATGACGTTGGGTTGGTGCGTTCAGATGGGGCTGATACAGGAAGCAACGGACGGGAGGCGGCTCTGGATATGACCACCCCTCACCCTCAATCCCTCTCCCCGTTGAGGGGCCATTGAGGGGAGAGAATTCCCCCAAAAAGTTCGCGCATTGAACCCCCAAGGCGGTCCTGGTCGGTTCCGGCAGCCTGGGCACGGCGCTGCTGGGCTGCCAGGGCTTCCAAAACTATGGTTTCCGGATCGTCGGCGCCTTGGACCAGGAAACCGCACCCCACAATGACCCAACGCATCGCCGCCAACGGTAGTAGGGCGCGTCACTCCGTGCGCGCCGCGCCTGCAACCAGAGTGTGCAAATTGTCCCCAGCGCTGGGCCGGGCCCACCCGCAAACACGGCAAGGCGGTCTATCAGGGTTGACAAATGATTTCAATATGATATCATTTTGATACATCGCAATCACGAAAGGAAAATATATGAGCACAAACACGGCCAAACCCGCCAGTCTGGAACGCGAATCCCATGCCCTCCCCGGCTGGCTCATGTTATTCATCAATCTCGGCCTGCTGGTTGGCGTGGCCGCCTGGATTGTTTCCATCCTCAAGGGCGACCAGCATTGGCAGCTCTTTCCCGCGATTTTCCTCGAAGCGACGGCCGCGCTCCTGTTGGGCGGCTATTTCACCCTCCAACCGAATGAGGCGCGCGTGTTGATTCTTTTTGGTGATTACAAGGGCACCGTCCGCTCCAGCGGCTTTTGGTGGGCCAACCCGTTCTATTCGCACGTCCGGGGCGCGGGCGTCAACACCGTGAAGATCTCCCTGCGCGCCCGCAATTTTAACAGCGAAAAGCTCAAGGTGAACGACAAACGCGGCAACCCGGTCGAAATCGCCGCCGTGGTGGTCTGGGGCGTGGAAGACACCGCCAAGGCCGCGTTTGATGTCGATGATTTTGTGAGCTATGTCCACATCCAGAGCGAGGCGGCCATCCGGCACATCGCCAGCATGTACGCCTATGATCGCGGCGAAGAGCATGAATCCACCTTGCGGGAAAGCGCCAACGAGGTCGCGGCCGCGTTGAAGCTGGAATTGCAGGAGCGCCTGGGCAAAGCCGGCGTGGTGGTGGAAGAGGCGCGCCTGACCCACCTGGCATACGCGCCGGAAATCGCCCAGGCCATGCTCCGGCGGCAGCAGGCCGAGGCCGTCATTGCCGCGCGGCAGAAAATTGTGCAGGGTGCGGTCAGCATGGTGGCCATGGCCCTCCAGGAATTATCAGCCAAAGGCGTGGTCCAGCTCGATGAGGAGCGCAAAGCCTCCATGGTGAGCAATCTGCTGGTCGTGCTCTGCGGCGAAAAAGAGGCCTCGCCCGTCATCAACACCGGAACCCTGTACCAGTAAGCGACCATGGCGACCGAGGAACGCAAGTCGTTCTTATTGCGCATCCCCCCGGACCTGTGGCAGGACTTGGAAAAATGGGCGGGGGATGAATTGCGCAGTGTCAACGGCCAGATGGAATACCTCCTCCGCCAAGCCGTGGAAAAGCGCAAACGTTCGCAACAGGATCCGCCGGAAGATCCTTAGGTGGCCGTAGCGGAGGTATTCTATTTTGGTGGCTCGCCGGTAGTCTTTAAGCTCGACAAACTGAACGACTCACCTTTTTTCTGCAACTTCCCCCGGCTTTCGGTTATTAATGAGGGACTTTATGCCGCAGTTTTCATACAAGGCCCGCAAACGCTCCGGCGAACTCGTCGAGGGCGTGCTGGAAGTGCCTGACCGCAGCGCTGCCCTCATGCAGATCCAGCGCTCCGGGCTCTTTCCCGTGGCCGTGGCCGATTCCAAGGCCGGCGCCATCACTGCCGCCAAAAAGGACAAGGGGGTCAACCTGGCCGCCTTTCTGCCCACCAGCATGCAGGCCTCGCTGGCCCGTAAACGGAAGCCCAAGCTGCAGGAGCTGGCGACCTTCACCACCCAGCTCGCCAATTTGCTCAATTCCGGGATGCCCCTGACCGTGGCGCTCAATAGCATGACCCACCTGGAGACCAAGGGCATTCCCGCCGAGGTCAGCCGGAGCCTCAAGCAGGAGGTCACCGAAGGCCGGGCCCTCTCCGATGCGATGTCCCGGCAGTCGGAAATCTTTTCGGATTTGTATGTCAACATGGTGCGCGCCGGTGAGCAAAGCGGCTCGCTCGTGCCGGTCTTGCGCCGCATGGCCACGCATTTCCAGCAATTCGCGGATGTCCAGGCCACGTTCAAATCGGCCATGATCTACCCGATCATGGTTATTTGCGTCGGGTGCGGACTGGTCGCCTTCTTCATGACCGTCATGATGCCGAAGTTCATCGTGATCTTTGACGGATTCCATATTCAGCTGCCGTTGCCCACCCGGATGCTGATTGCCACCAGCGACCTGTTCACTGCGTACTGGTGGTTGATGGGATTGATCCTGATGGCGCTTGTGGTGCTCTTCAAGCGCTTTCAGTCCAGCCAGGCCGGCGGCCGCAAACTGGATGAGTGGCAGATGAAACTGCCGGTTTTTGGCAAGGTGGTGAAGATGAATTTGTTTGGCCAGTTTGCCCGCACCCTCGGCACGCTGCTCCAAAACGGCGTGCCGGTGCTGATGGCCTTGAAAATCACCGAGCAGGTCCTCTCCAACCGGCTCATCCGCGAAGCCATCGCCAACACCCGCGAGGCGGTGACCGATGGCAAAACGCTGGCGCAGCCGCTGGCGCAAAGCAACCTGTTCCCGCAACTGATGGTGGACCTCGTCCGCATTGGCGAGGAAACGGGCGATGTGCCCGGCTCCCTGAACAACATTGCCGACACCTACGAAAACGAGATGAAAATCGCCCTGCGCGTGATGAGCGACATGATCGGTCCGGTGCTGATCATTGTGATGGCCATCGTGGTGGGCTTTTTGCTGTTGAGTATTTTCCTGCCGCTGTTCCAGTTGATTGCCTCCATTCATTAAGCCGCCGTGAATCTGCCCCGCCATATCGAATCCGCACGCCGCCAGCCGCCGGGCAGCGAGGGGGCGCAGACTTCCCAATCGGCAGCGCCCTGCGTTCTCCCCTCCAGGAGGGAAAGGATCAAGGATGAGAATCTCCCCAATTTCCCATCCCGCCTCGCCCGCGCTTTCACCCTCATCGAACTCATGATCGTCGTGGCCATTCTTGGCCTGATCGCCGCCATGGGCCTGCCCGCCATTGGCAAGGCGCTCCAAAAGGAAGGCATGCGGCTGGCCGTCAGCGACTTCACCGATGTCTGTTTCAAGGCGCGGGAAATGGCCATCGTGAATAACAAGACCATGGCCGTCGTGATTTTTCCCCAAACCGGGCGTTTCGGGGTCGAAGGCACGACGGTGGGCGATAATGCCCGGACCGTGGACCCTCATTCCGGCAAGACCACCTCGGCCACCCTTCCCGCCGGGGTTGCATTCGGCGATGTGGCTATTTACCGGCAGGAATATGTCCTGTCGGACTGGGCCAAAATATTCTTCCACGCGGACGGCACCTGCGACGAGGCGGTCATTGTTCTGGTCGCCAAAGGGCAGTCCCAAAAAATCACGCTGGAATACGCCACGGGTGTGCCGGAGGCAACGGACCTGGAAAAATGAAACCGTTTTCCCCCAGCCATGACCGCTGCCGCCGCGCCTTTTCCTTGTTGGAGGTGATGATTGCCATCGCGGTCTTTTTTGTCGGGGCATTTTCCGTGCTGTGTCTGATTTCCTCCTCGCTCAACAACGTGCGCCGCCTGCAGCGGCCGACCGTGGATGCCAGCCCGGTGCTGGCCTACTGGTCCACCACCAACGACCTGAAGGAATCCCACTATCATGGCAGCCTGGGGGAGGAGTATCTGCTGGGTAAGGAGTACCGCGGCTATGACTGGGATCTGGATGTCACTGAAATCGCCACCAATCATTTGTACCAACTGGATTGCTACATCACGATCACGGCGGGCAAACCGGAAGTCATTTCGCACATGAGCACCGTGCTTTACCGGCCGCAATCCCATGCCGGCACCCTCGACGGCGGCATTGGCGTACCCGGACGATGAACCCAACCCCCCAAAGCCAGCCGCCTCGCAGCGCCCCGCCAGCCGGGACGGTGCCCCAGCACGCAGCACGCAGCACGCAGCACGCATCGCATGCCTTCACCCTGATCGAAATCATGGTGTCCATCATGGTGTTCAGCCTGGTCATCGCCTCCATCTACGCCACGTGGGCGCTGGTGATGCGCGCCACGCAGGTGGGCAAGGACTGCACCGAACAGGCCCAGCGCCAGCGGGTGGTGCTGCGCACCATCGGCGATGCCATCATGGGCGTGGAATCGTTTCAGGCCTCGCTCGATAAAGGTCTATACTCGTTCGAGTTGGCGAATGGCGAGGCGCCGTATTTGAGCTTCGTGGCCCACCTGCCTGAAACCTACCCCCGCAACGGAAAATTCGTGGGCGAAACCAGCGGGCATGAGACCCAGTCACGCCGCGTCATCTTCTCCCTGGCCCCCGGTGCCGATGGCAAAAGGGATCTGGTTTTGCGGCAGAAACCCATTCTCATGGATCTGGATCAGGACGAGCAGCAATTCCCGCTGGTGCTCGCCCGGAATGTCAAACAATTCACCGTTGAATGGTGGGGCACCAACAGCATGAACGAAGTCGCCTGGAACACGGATTGGGATGACACCCAGACCAACACCATCCCGCAAATGTTGCGGGTGCATTTAGTGATGAGCCTCAACACTGGCAAGGACAAACAGGATGAATCCGAATTCTCCGCCACGCGGATTTACGCCGTGCCCTCCCAAATGATGCCGGTGTTTGTCCAGCGTGGCGCGGGCGGCGGACCGGGCGGTCCCGGCGGCCCTGGCGGCGTGGCTGGGCTGTTGGTCCCACCCTCTCACTGATGAAAATTCCTCCCGCCAAAAAACCTCGAGGCTTCGCCGTCATCATTGCGCTGGTGGCGGTCACGGTGCTCACCCTGCTGGCCGGGGCCTTTGCCTATGCCATGAAGGTGGAGACCCGGCTCGCCGCCAACACCAACAATGACGAGGAATTTTATTGGATGGCGCGCGGGGGCGTGGAGAAGGCCTGCTGGCAGCTGGCCCAGGAAGGCAATCAGCCCTTCAGCTCGAAGAAGCAATACTGGGCGGACGGCCCCGGCGACGGTCCCGAGACCAACACCATCCTCGCGGACAGATCCATTTCGGCCATGTCGGACATTCCCATTGGCCAGGGCACCGTGTCGTTCACCTTGAACGAGCTGGAAGAAAAGATCAACGTCAACACCGCCGACAGCCAGCTCCTGCAACAGGTGCTCACCGCGCAGGGGGCCGACCCCAACGCCATCTCTGTGGTCTCGGATTCCATCCTGGACTGGATTCAGCCCGGGGACAACCCCCGGCCCGCCGGCGCGAAAAGCGAGTATTATCTGGGCCTGGTCCCATCCTATTATGCCAAAAGTGCCCCCATCGATGTCCTCGAAGAGCTGCTGCTCATCAAAGGTGTGACCACCAACATGTATTACGGCACCCCGCCCGATGACAACACGCCTTATCCTGAACATCAGTTGGGCTTTGGCCACCGGCCCAATCAGGAGGCCAATTATAAATTCGGTTTGCACGACATTTTCACGCCTTTTTCCACCGGCAAAATCAATCTGCTCACGGCCGATGAAAAAACGCTGGAATGCCTCCCCGGCCTCGGGGCGGGTTCGGAAAGCACGATCGCCGACAAAATCATCTCCCTGCGCGATTCCGATCCGCCGATCCGCAATATCGGCGAGTTGCTCACGCAGGCGGGCGTGGATCCCCAAGCTATCGGCCAGATGTCCACCTACTTGGATATCCGTGGCAGCACCTATGAAGTCCACGCCACCGCCACCATCGGCGGGATCGCCCACGAATACACCGCCATCGTCTGTCGCACCGGCGCCACCGTGCAGGTCTACAACTTTTATCGCTCAAAATAAACCCGCACAGGAATGGATTGGTGGATTGGTGGATTGGTGGATTGGTGGATTGGTGGATTGGTGGATTGGTGGATTGGTGGATTGGTGGATTGGGATTGGGGGTCCAAATTCGCGTTGATTCGCGCCATTCGCGGATAAATTTGGTTTCAGGAATCTTTGGGTTCTTTGATCGGCAACGGGTTGGGAAGGCGACGACAGGGAATATTTGCACCCGCTGGTTGCAGGCGCGGCGCGCACGGAGTGACGCGCCCTACCACCAGGGGATCGCGATGCGTCATTTCGATCTCATGGCTAACTTTTGAGCTGTTTTAACAGCGCGATGGCGGGGGCGTAGTTTTGCCGGGCGGCGGCTTCCAGACACGGCCGGGCGCGGGCATCGTCGCCCAGGGCATGGTGGAACACGGCGAGATTGTAGTTGGCCAGGAAACTGCCGGTGCCCGCCACGCTCTTGTACTTTTCTGTCTCCCCCAGCGCGAGACAGCGCCGGAAACTCTGCTCGATCCTGGGCATGTCCGCGATATGTTTGGCCGGATTGCTGCCGATGTAGCGCATGTAGAACAACCCGCAAACGTGGTGGAAATCCGGGAAGTCCGCCAGCCAGTTGCCGGCGGCCCGCATGGCTTCCAACCCGGCCTCGTATTGTTTCAATTCCATGGCCGCGTAGAGGAAATCCACGATCACATTCGGCGCAAAGGGATCGGTGGGCTGCATCCGGGCGCGCGCCTGTTGGAGGCAGGCAAAGGCGTCCCGTGGCCGGCCCAGCGAGGTGAATTCCAGCGCCAGTTGAAACTGCAAATAGGCGCTGCCGGGCTCGCGCGCCAGCTCGGCCTGCAACAGGGTGACGTTGCGCTGGGATTTGTGCGCCTCCAGATAACCGTCGTGCCAGAGTTCGCCCCGCAGGTTGACGCGGGGCAGCGGCGAGGCGATCTGCTCATGAATCCGGCCCTCAAACCGGGCGCCCCGGGGAAACAACCGCGAAACAAACGTGCTGGAACGCAGGGTCTGTCCCTGATGCCGGAAGTCGCTGACGATTTTCAGCCGCCCGATTTGCGGCGGGCCGGCAATGAAGCGGCGCACTTCCTGGGCGAGCGCCCCGCTGGCCTGTTCATCGGCATCCAGCGCCAGAATCCAGGCTCCGGTGGTCTGCTCCAGCGCGAAGTTGCGCGCGGCGGCAAAGTCATTGTTCCACGGGAAGGACACCACGCGGGCACCCTGCCGGCGGGCAATAGCCACGGTGTCATCCGTGGAGCCGGTGTCGGCAATGACGATTTCATCCACCACGGACCGGATGCTGTCCAGACAGCGCGCCAGACAGCGCGCCTCGTTCTTGACGATCATGGCCAGCGACAACTTGATGGGGTCACTCATGGGCTTGGAATCAACCCGGACAAGATAACCGAGCAGGGCGGGCGAATCCATCCGCATGACGGAAAAAAAGCCACGGAGGCGGGCTCCGTGGCTTGAATAAGAATCGCTGACAAGCGCCTGGGCCAGTCACGACCCACTCAACTTGGAAATCAACCGATCAGTCGCCATTGGGACTGGATGGATTCCACCAAAGGAGGGTTTTTGAGTTCGGAATTTGGATGCTATAGTTCTTGAATTGGGTTGTTGTCACGAAATCAACATGACCGTCGATGGCCAACGCGTTGCCGCCGTGAGTACTGTGTAAGGTGCCAATACCTTCATTCCCGGGATGCGGGTTGCTTGACGGGGTGGAAGGGTAATTGGACCCATCGTTGTATTCAGCGGCTCCCGGATTGCCTTTACTGACGGCATTTTCATTTGGCTCCCAAAGTAAATAACACATGGGACTCCAAACGGACGTGACTTTTATTGGCGGCGGCCATGTATTTGCTGCGGGGAAGCCTTCCACGGCACCGTTCATGACGTAAGTGGAAAGCTTGTTCGCCCGTCCAGTGGGCGGCAAATAGTCTGTGCTGGTGATATCCACGGGACAAAGGTAGGTATTGTAGCTGTTACAGTACTTGTACCATAGCCCCGTCGTCCAAGCCTTTGGTCCGTTTGGCAGCATGGCATAAGGCGCCGCATTGTTGTAGGGGTTGGGAATTCCGCCACCCAAGTTAAAAGGCGCACCGCCTCCGACCAGATACAACCATCCTGCCGGGGAACCGCCTGCGGCGCCGTCCCAGTTCGGATAAGCAAAATGGTCGTTAAAATCATCCACATACAAGCGGTTGGCGACGCCCAACTGTTTCAGGTTGTTGACACACCGGATATTTTGCGCCCGGGCTCTGGCTTTGGCCAGCGCCGGCAGAAGCATCGCCGCCAAAATCGCGATGATGGCGATGACGACCAGGAGTTCGATCAAGGTAAAGCCGACGGCGGACCGGCGGCGTTGGTTTAGTGGGGTTGATTTCATGCTTGCTTTGTCAGTTCAGGAGTACCTCAAGTTCATTTCGGGCGGTCAGCATAAGCACCAACGGTTGATGCTAATGATGGCTCAAGCTTCGCGCTGTGACTGGCTGAGGTCATGGTTTGGGTATTTCGTAAACCATGCTAGCACATCCCCGCATCCATTTGCATCCCCAATTCTGATGACAAAACACCACAAAGGGAAAGCGGAGGAAAACACGGGTGTTTGGGCGGGCGATGCGTTGGCGGCGGGGCAACCTCTGTCACCTCAAAAACCGCTACTGGGCGAGCAGGGCTTGTTTGAGCGCGGTCACGGACTGCGTGAGTTGCGAGGCGGTGATGGTCAGCGGGGGGGTGAAGCTGATGATATTGGCATGTTCGCCTTCGGGCAGAAAAATATAGCCGCGAGGCAATAGTGCTTTGATGGCTCCCAAGGCGGGGGCAGTGGCGGGCTGGCCATCGGGCAGGGTCAATTCAAGCCCCGTCATCAGGCCGAGGCCGCGCGCGGCGGTCCGCAGACGGGAGGGCGGAAGGTCGAGTTGGTCAAGTTGGGCCAGGAGGGCGGCACCGAGTTTGGCGGCGCGGGCGGGGAGCTGGCGTTTTTCGATTTCGGCGATTTGCGCGAGGGCCATGGCGCAGCCGACGGGATGGCCGAGAAAGGTGCTGGTGTGGATGGCTTCGCCGTTCGAGGGCGGCCAGGCGGTGTCCATCAGGTCGGCGCGGCCGACGCAGGCGGAAAGCGGGAAGCCGCCGGTGAGCGCCTTGCCAAGGCAGATGAGGTCGGGCACGGTGCGGGTGTGTTCGCAGGCGAACCATTCGCCGGTGCGCCCGAAGCCGGTGTAGATTTCATCGAGGATGAGAAGCGCATGGTATTCATCGCAGAGGCGGCGCAGTAGGGGTAGAAATGCGGGCGGCGGGACGTTGATGCCGCCGCGGGCCTGGATGGGTTCGACGAGGACGGCCCCGATTGTTCCAGAACGGAACTGACGGCGAAGGGCGGTTTCGACTTGGGGGAGCGTGGGGGCGTGAGGAGGAGGAGGAGGAGGAGGATGAGATCCCGGTGCGCCAAGGGGGAAGGGGACGAAATGGGCGAACCGGCGCAGTTGGGCGGTGAAGGGCTGGCGAAAATGGGGGCGATGGGTGGCGTTGAGGGCACCGTAGCCGAGTCCATGATAGGCACCGGTGAAGGCGATGATGCCGGGTTTGCCGGTGGCGAGGAGAGCGGTCTTGAGCGCGGCTTCCACGGCCTCGAAACCGGAGTTGGCAAAGATGGTTTTGCCGGTGGCGGCGGGCGACCAGCGTTCGAAGGTGCGGCGGCTCAATTCGCGGGCGAGCCGGGCTTTGAGGGCGTGGGGATGGACATCGCCCATGGCATGCAGGAGCCGGGCCATTTGCCGCTGGCCGGCGCGGACGACCGCCGGATTCGCGTGGCCGGCGGCGGCCACGCCAAACGCGGCGGTGAGGTCGAGATATTTTTTGCCGGCGACATCCCAGACGTGAACGCCCTTGGCGCGGTCCCAGACGATGGGCCAGGAGCCGTCCGCCTCCAGGTAGGTGATATTGCGGGACTCGAAGTCGCGGAGTTGCTGGAGGACGGTGCGCGCGTTCATGGTTGGGTTCACACGCCGCGTTGTTCGGGGGGCCAGATGATTTTGTGCTGCTGGATCTGGAAGCGCACGGGGAGGGCGTCGGCAATAATTTTTTCCGCGAGTTCGCGGCGGGAAATGGGCGTCTGGCCGGCCGGCACGGGTTTGAGGACTTGGCTTTGCTGTCCGGGGGCGAGCGGGTGGACCCAGGAAAAAAGCAGCGGACAGCGGGTGTCGAGCTGATGGGTGACGATCTGGGCCCTGGCCCAGGCATAGTCTTCGACCGTGCCGATCACAAATTTGACTTCGTCGCTGGGTTGCAAATGCGCCAGATTCGAGGGGAGATTCCGGCCGGCCTCGCCGCTGGAGGGGCATTTTAAATCCATGATGCGCCGGACGCGGGGATCAATGGGGGAGATGTCGTGCGCGCCGCTGGTTTCGATGAGCACGGTGAAGCCGTCGTCGCAAAGGGATTGCATGAGCGGCAGGGCGTTTTTTTGGAGCAAGGGTTCGCCGCCGGTGAGCTCGATCAGGGGGAGTTTGTGGCCGCTGACGCTGCCGTGGAAGGCGCGGGCGAGCTCGTGAATCTGCTGGCGGATCTGCGGCAGGGTGAGCTTGCGGCCCGCGGTGAAGGCGTAGGCGGTGTCGCAATAGGAGCAGCGGAGGTCGCAGACGGTGAGGCGGAGGAAGATGCAGGGGAGGCCGGCAAAGGTGCTCTCGCCTTGCAGACTGAGGTAGATTTCGTTGATGACAAGCGTTTCGGACATCGGCGGGAAAGTAGCGGGAAACGGGGCCTGAACAAACAACAAAGTAACGAGGGAAACAAAGCGGATTAAGGGCATGGGGATGGCCACCCATCCGGCATGCCTGATGACCAAGGCCGAATGGCAGAATTCAGGAGCCAGAGCCTCTCCCCGCAACGGCCCCTCAACGGGGGGGGATTCAAGGGACGACGAACCGAAAGCCACAGCAGCAATACTGATATTGAGCACACGCCGAACTTGTTGTAGGTTGCAACCATGTTCCACCGCACGATCATCTGGCTAACCCTGGCGGCGGGGTTGCTGGCCGGAAGGCTTTGGGCCGGGGGCAGCGGGTTGAATGTCATCGTGGTGGTCAACCAGAACAGCCCCAACTCAGTGCAGTTGGGAAACGATTATTGCGAACTGCGCGGCGTGCCGCCGCAAAACCTGCTGCGGCTGACGAATTGGACGGGCGGGTCCATCAATTGGAGTCCGGCTGATTTTCAGAACCAGTTGCAGAATCCGTTGCTGGGCATGATCGCGGCGCGCGGATTGGGGCGGCAGGCGCGGCTGGTTTTGCTTTCCATGGACATTCCTTACCGGGTGACGGACGGCGATAATGTCAACAGCACCACGGCGGCGCTCTTTTATGGGTTTAAGACGAATGGGGCGCCGGTGGTGGGCATCGGGTCTTGTTCGTTGCCGGATAATTCCTCGAACAGCTATGCGTATTCCGAACGGCCGATGAGCCAGGCGACGCCGGACACGGCGACGACCAATTCGTTTCTGGCGATGATGCTCACGGACACCAGTCTGGCGGCGGCGGAGACGATTATGCGGCGCGGGGTGGCGGCGGATTGCACTTATCCCACGCAAACAGTTTATCTGGCCAAGACCAGCGATGCGGCCCGGAATGTCCGGTTTGTGGAGTTTGATAATGCGATGTTTGAAAACGCCGTGGCGGGCAACGGGGCGGTGCAGCGGATCAGCTCGGATGCCACGGGCTTCACGAATCTGTTGGGATTGTTGACGGGGCTGGCGAATTACTCGCTGCCGACCAACGCGTTCGTGCCGGGGGGGCTGGCGGACACATTGACTTCGTTTGGCGGATACATTTTGGAAAACAGCGGGCAAACGCCGGTCCTGGCGTTTCTCGACGGCGGGGCGGCGGCCAGTTATGGGACGGTGGTGGAGCCGTGCAATTATACGCAGAAATTTCCCGACCCGGTGGATTATTTTTATCAGGCGCGCGGTTTTTCAGCGGCCGAGGCGTATTATCAGAGCGTGCTGAACCCGTTCGAGGGATTGTTCGTGGGCGAACCGCTGGCGGCACCGTTTGCGCGACCGGGCGCGGGGAACTGGGTTTCCCCCACCAACGGAAGCGTTTTGCGCGGGCTGGCCACGTTCAGCCTGAACTTCACTTCCGCGGCCACCAACCTGCCGCTGGCGCAGGTGGATTTGTTCGTGGACGGGACGTATTTCCAAACGTTGACCAATCTGCCGCCCGCCGCCGGGAATGTGCTCTCCGTCAATGTGAATGGATGGCCCATTAACTATACGGTGCCAACCAATGCCACGCTGGCGGCGGTCACGGCCGGACTGGCGGGGGTGTTGAATGCGCAATCGAACGTCACGCAGGTGCTGGCCATTCCGTTCGGTGACCGGATTGAATTGCAATCACTGGACCGCTATCGGCCCGGCAGCAACGTGACGGTGAGTGCCAGCGCCGCCGTGGGCACGGCGGCGGCGTTGACGACCGGGGTGGGCGCCGCGCGGCCAGGGTTTCTGGATACGGTCGCCACGGGCTACCACTTCGTGACCATCGATAACGCGCCCGGCGTGGGTGACTGGCTGCAAGTCACGATTTACCAGACCAATGGCACGAGCCTGCAACTGGCCGTGACCAACCTCGTCGCGGGGACTTCGCTGGGCACGCTGGCGCAAGCGTTGATCAGCCAGGTCAATGCCAGTCCGGCGCTGCAATCGGCCGCCGGCCTGTTCGTGTCGGATTTTTATGATTTCGGCCCGGAGGTGCAGTTTTTTGTGTATGCGCGCACGCCCGGGTGGCCGGCGTCGCAGATTCTGGCGCAGTGGGATGCCTCGACCGATTTGCTGGTCACGCCCGCGGGCATGAATCCGTTAGCGGATAACGTGGGCGATTTGCGGCCCCGCAACCATCTGTATCTGGGTTCCGGCGCGAACGCTTTGCCGGTCAGTTTCACCGGCGACACCACGCTGCTGGCCGATGGCTGGCATGAATTGACGGCGGTGGCCTGCGAGGGAACGAGCGTGGGGACGCAAACGCACGTTTCGGAGACGGTGCAAATCCAGAACACGGCACTCGCCGCCACGCTGGCGGCGCTGCCGGCCGGCTCCAATGCCACGCCGGGGCAGCGCCTGCAATTCACGGTGACGGCCAATGCCACGAACATCGCGCGCGTGGAATTATTCGGCGCGGGCGGTTCCTTGGGCGTGGTGAGCAACCAGCCGGTGGCGGGATTCGGGGTGGCGGCGGGGGATCTGGGGCTGGGGCGCCATCCGTTTTACGCGGTGGTGACGGATTCGGCCGGAAACCGTTATCAGACCGCTTTGACGTGGTACTGGATTGTCCCGGCGATCACGGTGACGTTGTCGGGCGCGCCGCCGGTGCTGGCGTGGCCGGCGTTGACCGGGCACCAGTATTATTTGCAGTTCTCCACCAATTTGCTGGCGGGATTCCAAACCGTCGCCACCATCACGGCGACGAACGCGGTGATGCAATGGCCGCTGGCGATCAGCGGGCCGGCGGGGTTTTACCGGGTGCAATGGGGGCAATGAGGGTCATGGCGGTCGTGAGCCGATTTGGCGGCGGACGGTTTTACGGCCCATTGCTTCGGATTGACGGGCGACTGGCCCAGCGCGAAATGACGGCCAATGCGATAGCTGTTCGCGATGGCAGCGGTGATGAACTCTTTTCCCAGTCCCACCGCGGTGGGCAAGTCGTGGCCGAGGGCCAGGGCCGCGCAGATGGCCGCAGAATAGGTGCAGCCGGTGCCGTGCGTGGTCAGGCCACGCACAAAGGGGGCGGATAACATCAGTTCGGTGTGGCCGTCGAAAAAGATGTCCAGGGCTTCGCGGGTGCCGGGGAGGTGTCCGCCTTTGACGAGCACCGCGCAGCCGAACCGGGAATGAATGGCGCGCGCGGCGGCGCGCATTTCTTCCGGTTCTTGAATCGTGAGCCCCGAGAGGATTTGAGCTTCATCCAGATTGGGCGTGACGAGGGTGGCATGGGGCAGCAATTTATCGCACAGGATCTTCTGCGCATTCCTTTCCAACAACCGGGTGCCACTGGTGGCGACCATGACGGGGTCCACCACGAGGGGAACGGGCGCGGTCTTCAGGAATTGGGCGACCCGCTTGACGTTGTCGGCGGAAAGCAACATCCCGGTTTTCGCCGCGCGCGGATGCAGGACGCCGATCACGGCGGAGAGTTGGTCCTGGAGCATGGCGGCCGAGCAGTTTTCCAGGCTGGTCACTTGGCGGGGATTTTGCGCGGTGAGACAGGTGATGGCACTGGCGCCATGGACGCCGCAGGCGGCGAAGGTTTTCAAATCCGCCTGGATGCCCGCGCCGCCGCCGCTGTCGGAGCCGGCGATGGTCAGGGCTACGGGCAATGTTTTCCGTTTGGTCATGCTGGGGGGAAGTTAAGCATAGCCGTGTAGGAATGGACACAGATTCTTTGCGCGCTCCGGGTAGCGCAGGTGGTATGGACAATTGTCACCAGATTGTCACTTATTGTTTCCTTGGGTTGCCGGTTAAGATGGACTATGGCAGAGTTTTTGCCCAACGTTCATTCGGTCAGCGACTTGGCGGATTTGGTCGCCCACCGCACGGCGGTGCGGCCGTCCCTGACGGTCTCCCAGGTGTACGATCTGTTCCAGCGGCAGCCCCACGAATTCCTGGCGGTCACGGACGAAGGTCTGGTGGTCGGGGTCGTTTCCCGCGGGCATGTGGGTTTCCTGCTCGGCGGGCGTTTCGGATTCGCCATTTTTGGCCGGCAAAGCATCGGGCTGCACCTCCTGCCCCGCTATCTTGCCGTCTCCCAATCCACCCCGCTGCTGGAGGTCTTCTCGGCCGCGCTCTCGCGGGAGGGCGACTATTTTTACGAAGACGTGGTGCTCGTGGATGAGGCCGGGATTTTCTGCGGGATGATTCCCGTGCCCACGCTGGTCCAATTGCAGACCCGGCTGATCACCAAGCAAATCCATCTGGCCGAGCGGCAGCAGGTGGAATTGCAGGAAAAGAACCAGCAACTCTTCCGCCATGTCAACGAATTGCGCCAGTCGCGCGGCCGCTACGAAATCCTGTTCAAAAACAGCGCGCTCGGCGTCCTGCTGCTGGACCGCCATGGCCTGATCGAAACCTGCAATGAGCGGCTGGAGCATCTGCTGGGCATGGAAATCCCCGCAGCCGCCGGGCCGGCCAGCCTCACCGATCTCATCTCCGGGGGAGATCGCGAGCGTTTTCTGGACCTGCTCCACCAACTCGAAACGCTCCCCGCGGCGGCGGCTCCCGCCGGTGGCGAATTCACCCTGGCCCTGCCCGGACGCGGCCCGCGCCTGTTCAAGTTCTTCCTCAGCTGGATTCAGGAAACCGGGCAAATCTGCGCCCTGGTGGATGACATCACCGAGCAGCGGGTGCTCGAACGGCGGCTGCAACAAAAGGAAAAATCCGTGCTGCTCGAATCCCTGGTTGGCGGCATCGCCCACGAAATCAACAACAAGCTGTCCCCGATCATGGGCTTCGCGGAACTGGTCGCCAACGAAGTCCGCAATGTGCCCTCGACCAGGGACCTGCGCCGCTATTGCCAGATCATCCGCGACAGCGCCATGGAATCCGCCAGCATCATCCGGCAGTTGCTCCAGCTTTCCCGCCCCGGCAAGGCGGAATTCACCCGGTGCGACCTCAAGCAAATGGTGCAGGATGCCGTGGAACTCCTCCGCTTCCGCCTCCGGGAACTGGACTGCCAGCTCCAGCTGAGCCTCCCGCCCCACGAATGCCCGATGCAGGCCGACGCGGCCCAGTTCAAACAAGTCATCCTCAACCTGATTCTGAACGCCGCCGACGCCATGGAAGGCCGCCCGCAGCGGCGGCTGCACGTGCGCATCATCGTTTCCGGCAAACATTATCACCTGCTCGTTGCCGACACCGGCCACGGCATCAAGCCCGAACATTTGCCGCGCATCTTTGATCCCTTCTTCACCACCAAGGCCCCCGACCGCGGCACGGGACTGGGCTTGAGCGTCTGTTTCAGTGCCGTCAAACAACACGAAGGTGACATCTCCGTGTCCGAGACCTCCCCGCAAGGCACCACCTTCAAAGTCACGCTGCCCGCCGGCGAGGTCGCGCCGGCGCTCCCCGCCCCCCACGCGCTATTGTCCGCTGGGGCCGATCAGGCCTTCCACGACTGCCGGGTGCTGATCGCCGACGACGAGGAATTCGTCTCGGGCATGGTCCAGGAGGTCTTGCGCACGAACCTCGGCTGCCAGATTGACAAGGCCCTCGACGGCGCCAAGGCCATCGAATGGATCAACAAAACCGAGTACGACCTCATCCTCTCCGACGTCCGCATGCCCAAGCTGGATGGCTTTGGCCTGCTCGACTGGGTCAAAAACCACCGGCCTGCCCTGGCCGCCCGCTTCATCTTCATGACCGGCGACGCCGGCAGCGCCGAACTCAACCGCAAGCTGGAGACCGCCGACCTCACCGTGTTGCGCAAACCTTTCGACATTGAAACCCTCCTCCAAACCTGCCGCCGCATCCTGCGGCCCGCCGCCGCCCCTGCGAGCCACCTGGTGCCGCCCGGTCCGGCGGGGCAAATCCCGGTGCCGGGCGCAATGCCGGAAATCCTTTCCGCGTCCCCGTCGGTGAAATGCCCGCAACTGGCTGCCTCCTCCCGGCCGGCTGACCAACTCTTCCCGGCCTGAGGTTCGACTGGGGCTAGTCCTGATCCGAACGCCCCGCCTCCTCTGGTCCGGGCAGCGGCGGCGGCTGGCGCAGTTTTTTGTACACCCAGCCTTCCAATGGCCGTAGCGGACGCAATAATTCATAGAGCCACGGCCAGTAGATCAGCCGGACGCGCCACACCGATAAAAACATGGTCAGCGACTGGCGGAACAGCGACGCCGTCACTTTGGACCCCACCACATCCGTCCATGCAATCGGCACCTCGTCGAGGCGGAAGCCCGCCTGCTTCATGGCGACCAGCAGGTTGACGTCAAACGCGAGGTCCGCGATGCGCAGCGAGGAGTGGATCTTTTCCACCGCCGCCCGGCGCATCAATTTGCAGGGGCATTGGGTGTCCTTGATGTGCATCCAGAACAGCAACTCCACGATGAGATGAAAGCAGCGGCTGATGAGCTGGCGGAATTTGGGCTGGGCTTTCAGCAGCACGCTGTTGGGCAGCCAGCGGGAGCCCACCACACAATCCGCCGTTTGCAAACGCGGAATCAGTTGCAAGACCGCCTCCGGCCCGGTGGCTCCGTCGGCATCCACATAGCCGATGATGTCGGTGTTGCCCGCGAGTTTCAGGCCCTCGATCAAAGCCCCGCCCTTGCCGATGGGGGCGGGGAAATCGAGCCAGCCGATCGCGGGGAAATCTTTCGCCGCGCGCTGCACGACCGCCAGCGTGTTATCGCGGCAGCCATTGAGCACCACCACCAGCCGGAAGTCGCCCGAGTAATTTTTCTGGAAGAACGTGGCGTAGGTGCGCAGCACCGGTTCGATGCGCGCTTCTTCGTTATAAGCCGGAATCAGGAGCAGGAGGCTTGGGTCGGGCACGGCAGTTTAATAGCAGTAAATGGCTGGGCAAGCAACCCCATTGACTGGTGGTTGCGGCCGGTGGTCGCGAATGATTTCCCGCTGGTGGCGACGGCACGCGCCGGGTTTGCGAAGGAGCCCGCCGCCCGGCGCTTCGCTGGCGGGAATGGTCGCAGCGCGACCATTGCCACCCTCCGGGTGGACGGAGTCGCGCTGCGACTCTGTTTGCCTGCGGAGCAGGCACTTTGGGGCGTGGTTTCGGTCGGTGGTCGCGCATGATTTCCCGCTGGTGGCGACGGCACGCGCCGGGTTTGCGAAGGAGCCCGCCGCCCTGCGCTTCGCTGGCGGCGGGAATGGTCGCAGCGCGACCATTGCCACCACCGGGAAACATCACCAGAATTTCCAATCGCCGCGCCAGATCACCCAGGTGCCCAGCAGCAGGTTCGTGATGGCGTGTGCGGTGATGGCGTCGCCCAACCGGTTTTTCCGCAGCACCAGCCATTGATAAGCCAGACCGCAGAGGATGCCGGCCAGCCACTGGCTGTGCTCAAACCCAAACATCACGGCGGTGGCAAAGAAAGGCAGCGGGAGGAATTGATTTAGCGGCACCTCCAAAAAGTTTACCCGGGCAATGTACCGGTACAAAAACGAGCGGTAAAACACCTCCTCCAGCGGCGGCACCACCACGGTCATGCCAAACAGATGGACGCCCAGAAAGAATAACGCCAGGGGCGTGCCGGGGCCAAACACCAGATTGGGGTTGGCGTTGGCCACCGCCGTTTTGGAAAAGCCGAATTTGGGATAATAGTCATCCATGCCGATCCATAAGACGAGCACGCCCAAGCCGACCGCAACCGCTTCCCAGCTCATGGCCCAGCGCATCTCGGGGACGAGCGGCCACATCTCGACCAGCAACCAGAGCCCCACCACGGTCTTGGCGAGGTAAAACCAAAAGGCGGACGCAGGCCCGAACTGCCCCTGCCCGAAGGTCAGCAGCAGAAAGAGGACAAACGGCACCACGCGGGAAATCAACGGCGAACGGGCCAGCACTTTTCGCAACGGCATCGGCTTACCTTTCCATGCTCAGCTGGAGCTCCTGTTTGTCTGCCCCGATCAGCGTGACGACATTCTTGGTGATGGCTTTGACGCGATACTGATGCACGGAGTCGCCGACCTGGACGGTCTTGCCATCCACGATGGCCGACGGGGCGGAGACGGAATAGAAAATGCCTTGCAACTTTGGCCCAGTCACGGAGTTGGTGGGCGATACGGGCACCACCGGCGACGGGGGGGACGGTTTGACCGGCGGCGGAACGGCCACGGCCGGTTGGGCAACGGGATTCGACGCCGCCGGTGCCACCGGGGGAGTCGTCACTGGCGTCACTGGTGCCGGTGCTGCGGGCGGCGCGACTATTGCCGGGGTTGCCGGGGTTGCCGGGGGTGCCGAATCCGGGGTTTTAGCAGAAGTCGCGAGGGTGGGGCCAACGTTGGGATGATTCCGTTGGTTCAACGCCCAGCCAATCAAAAAAATGGCGGCCAGCAGCAGGAAAATCACGATGGCCGGCAGCAGCCAGGCGGACGAGCGCGGACGCTCCGGCACCGGTTGCATGGGCGAAAGGTTGGGCTGGCCGGGCGGGTTCGGCGGACTGGGTGGTTTGGGCGGGTTGGGCTGGGAGGCTTTCCGCGCCTCCTTCAGAGCGTCGTTGATCAGACTCATGCGTGTATGTCTCCTTCCAGCTCGCGGATGGCGCGGCCCACCATCCAGTAGCTGATCCGATGGCTGCGCCTCACATAACCTGCCAGCAGGGCTTTGTCGGAAACGGCGTTAACGAGGCGGGGGATGCCCTGGCTGTAGCGGAACACGCGCCAGATGGCGGGCAGGGTGAACGTGGGCACCCCCTGCGAGCCGGCGAGGGCGAGGCGATGGTAAATATACTGGCCGACTTCGTTCCGGGTCAGGGGCTGCAAATGGTAGCGCACGGTGATGCGCTGGCGCAGTTGCCGGAGCTGGTGGCTGTTCAAGCGGTCGCGCAATTCCGGCTGGCCCATCAGGACAATCTGCAGGAGTTTCCGGTCATCCGTCTCAAAATTGGAGATCAGCCGCACCTGCTCCAGCAGCTCCTCGGTCAAATTCTGCGCCTCGTCCACGATCAAAACGGTCTCTTTGCCCGCCAGCGTTTGCTGCAACAAAAAATTGCTGATGGCCGCGAGGGTTTCGAGGCGGTCCAGCCCCTTGACTGGCAGGCCGAACTCCATGGCAATGGCCCGGATCAGCTCATCCGGGCTGAGCACGGGATTCAAAATCAACGCGGTGGAAAAATTACCGTTGAGCTGTTCCAGCAGCGCCCGGCACAGGGTGGTCTTGCCCGCGCCCACCTCGCCGGTGAGCTGGACAAAACCTTTGCGCTCGTGAATGCCGTAAAGCAAATGATTTAAGGCTTCGCGATGCTTGGTGCTGTGGAACAGGAAGCGCGGGTTCGGCGTGATGTCGAACGGCGCGGTTTTTAGCCCATAGAACTCAAGATACACGAGACCTATTTAGCACAATCCCGGTTTAAGGAAAGCCCAGAAAACAATGTTCTTTCATTATTCACCCGGTTCGCGTATCTAGCGGGGTCGTTTTTTACGTCGCATGCACAACGCCATCCTCCAACTCATCGCGTGGTACAAAAGTTCGCTGGCCACCGGCGGCTATCCGCTCGTGGCCCTGCTCATGGCCATGGAAAGCTCGCTGGTGCCGCTGCCCAGCGAGCTGGTGATTCCGCCCGCCGCGCATCTGGCGCACACGCATCCGGATCAATACCCGCTGACCCTGTGGGGCATTGTGCTGGCGGGCACGCTGGGTTCCTGGCTGGGGGCCTCGGCGATGTATTGGGTCGCGCGGCTGGCCGGACGCCCGCTGGTGATGCGCTTTGGAAAATACTGCTTCATTCCCGCGCAAAAAGTCGAGGGCGCGGAACGCTGGGCGGCGCATTATGGCGGCATGGGTATTTTCGTTTCGCGTTTGCTGCCGGTGGTGCGGCACCTCATTGGGGTTCCCGCCGGCATCGTGCGGATGAATTATTGGAAATTTTCCGCTTATACCGTGCTCGGTTCCGGCATCTGGTGCGGGGTGCTGTGCTGGCTGGGCGTGACCGTGGGTGAGGAGCAGATGAAAGGCGAATATCACCGGGTGACCCTCTTGCTTGCCGGCACCATGCTGGTCCTGGCTGGACTCTATTATTTCTTCGTTCACAAGCAGATGCAGAAACAGCACGAAGGTTAGGTCGTGGTTTCATAATCCAGTGATGTGCGGAAGGGGCGCGTCGGGGCGCCGCTGGCGAAATGATTGTAAGGAAGCGGGGTTTCGCCCGACGTTTGATTATGAAACGCTGCTGGTTGGTATGGTGCGGGCTGGCTGCCTTGGCTTCGACCCTCCCGGGTTTTCACCCGCGCCAGGGCGCGGGCCCGGCGGCCCCGATTGCCGCCCGCAGAATCAAACCCCTCCAATTATGCGCGCAACTCCAATGAGCATCATGGCCGTGCTGGCCGCCATCGCAACCCAGGCGGAGCCGGTATCCTTCCACAGCGCCGAACGCAAAACCTCGTTGCTGGAGCTTTATACCTCGGAGGGTTGCAGCAGTTGTCCACCGGCGGAAACCTGGTTGAGCCAGTTGAAGGCTGCGCCCGGCCTGTGGACGGACTTCGTGCCCGTGGCCTTTCACGTTGATTACTGGAATTACCTGGGGTGGCGGGACCGATGGTCGAAGGAGGAATTTTCTGACCGGCAACGCGCTTACGCCAAGGTCTGGGGCAGCAAAAGCATTTACACCCCTGAATTTGTGCTCAACGGCAGGGAGTGGAGTCACGGCTTCTGGCAACCGGGGGTTCCGGCGGCGGCGGAAACCAACGCCGGCGTGCTCCGGATGGATTCCGACGATGTCCGCCATTGGCGAGTCACCTTCGCCCCCGCGCACACTGGAACCGCGGTTTATGAACTCCACGCGGCGCTGCTGGCAAGCGGAGTGCGCTCGGAGGTGAAGGCGGGGGAAAACGCGGGGCGCCAATTGAACCATGATTTTGCCGCGATCGCCTTCACCGAATTGCCGCTCGTCAGCCGCACCAACATTTTTCGCGCGACGTTTTTTCTGGAGGCAGCGCCAAAGGAGCCGGAAGGCCGGCTGGCGTTGGCAGCCTGGGTAACGCGCAACGGAAAAAGTGAGCCGATTCAAGCGATTGGCGGCTGGTTGCCGCAGCCATAGGCCAAGGTCCACCGGCGAAACGACCGGACGGACACCACGGGCAAGGGTTATGGTTGCGATCGAATGGTTGCGATCAAGCCGAGGTTCAGGTCAAAACATTTTGCCTGCGCACAGGGTGGCCCGGAGTGGTAATGCATCTTCGCGGCGCGCGCGGACACGATGACTTCGGTGTAACTCACGGTCGCCGCATCCGCGCGGTGCATACAGGTTGAATAAGGCCCGCAGGCAGGTTCGTGGGAGCGATGGAGGCGGCGCAGCCAAGCCAGGCCGCCGGCGGAGGGTTGTCGCAGCGCGGCCGCAAACGTCTGGCCGCGTGATTGCTGGGCACCCGGCTCATCAAAACCGGACGAAATCCAGTGCTTGGTTTCCCAGGGGTGACGGAGCGGCTCCAACGCTTTCAAGTTCCAACGCCATTCAATCATGTTCCGGCCCGCCGGAAAGAACCCCAGCAGCCGAAATGGGTTCACGCGGTTCAGCGGCAACCCGCCAAGGATTTTGGCGGCGGCGCCGGGCGCATCGGCCGCGAGCGCGGAGCGCACGACTTCGCCGCGGCTGACGGACGGGCCGGAAACTTGCGTTTTAATGGCATACCAGTTGATCAACGCAAAGCAGACGCCGGTGTCATTGACGCCGATCCAAGTCCCGCCTCCTGGTTCGGAGGGAAACAGGGCGCGTCGTCCTCCCGCCGGGCCAATCAAAGGGGGCAGCGCGGCCACGCGCGCCAGCTTTTCATCCCGGTTCATTCCCAAAGCAAAACCGCGTTTCCGGGCGATGAAGGTCAGCGTACACATGGCTGGGGGGTTAGTCCGCCGCCGGGTAGGTGGCGGAGATTCGGGCATACTCGCGCCATTTTTTCCAGACGGACGCAAGACTGGCCGGCGCGAAGCCCCGGTCGCGATTTTGCGCACCGATGGCAAAGACGAGCTCCCATTGGGCGAAGAGCGTGCGATACGCCGACCCGACCGAGTTCCGCGCATCGTAAATACTTGTGGCTTCGGAGGCCGCGCCGTTGAGTTCAATGATCTGAAAGTGGTTCCCGGCCCGGAGCTCGTCTTCGTTACGGAAGCGAAGGTCGTAGCGGCCGATGAAAAATCCCTGCAGCTTTTGCGAAATTTCGTCAATGCGTCGTTCGAGCGCGGGTGAATGCAGCCGCATTCCGTCGCGAAAAACACAGCCTTGGGCATGGTTGCCGGCCTCCACCAGCTTCACGGACTCACCCGGCGGCAGGATTTCATCGCGCCGGGCGGCGAACCGCTGCAGATAGGTTTTCGCGATGAGTTTCGCGCGCGCGTCCTTTTGAATCAATTCGGCCAGCGTGCTTTTGCCGTCGCCAATCAGAACGGGAAATATTTTTTCGGTGATCGCGAAAATCCGGCCGCGGGTTTCGGACGGGAAACGATAATAGAAAATTCCGAGCTCGTGCGGACCGGGCGCGTAGCGCTGCACGACCAGAGGCGCGCTGGTTTGCCGGAGATAAGCTTCGGCCTGCGCGGGCGTGCGGATCAATTTGACGCCCGCGCCGCGCTGGCCGACGTCGGGCTTGAGAATGAAGGGAAAGGACAGGCCCAGCCGGGCGCGGTGTTGTGCCAGGGATTCCGAGCGCGCGGCGAAGGTCTCGCCGCCGATGAGCGCCGCCTCGGCGGTGTATTCCAAGCTGCCCGCCATCAGGTCTTGCAAGGTGGCCATCTTGGATTCGCCAACGATGCCCCCGGAAAAAATTCCTGGATTGGCCGCCGTCGGGACGCTGATGCCACGGTATTTTATCATCAGCCAGAGGCAATAGAGGGCGACGGGCGGGTAAAACATCCACGCCGGCCAGAATTCCCAATGCTGCCAGCGGGCAAGGAGGCTGGCCACCCGGCTGGAATCATTATTTTTCATTATTTTTCGACGCGCGGCGCAGCCATTGAACCGCAAGGAACAGCGCCGTGCCGCCGCCCAGCAAAATCAAACCGCCGTGCTGGTATTGCTTGAGCCAGTGAACGAGGGGGGTGCCGAGCGTTTGCGCGAGCCATAGCATCACCAGGGTCCAAACGCAGGCCGCGGCCCCGGTGACAAATAAAAATCGCGGCAGGGGCAACCGCAGAAAGCCGGCGGCGAGATAGGTCGGCAGCCGGGCGCCGGGAACGCAGCGGCTGAAGATCAAAATCAAGGTGCCCCGCCCGCGGAACCATTTTTCGCTGCGTTCCACCTGGACCGCGAATCGTTTGAGCGAGGAGCGCTCGAACCATTGGCGGCCCCCCAGCCGCGCCAGCGCATACAGGCCGGCGTCGCCCAGCCAGATTCCCAGGAAGCACGCGGCGAAGGCCACCGGCCAGGAAATGGCACCGGCGGCCAGCAGGAAGCCCGCGCCGAGGGTGGCCAGATCTTCCAGCACAAAAGTGGCCAGAAAAAATCCAGCCCCCTGCCAGACCGGCATCCACGCGGCCAGGTTTTGCACCGGCCAGGGAAGAAGTTCAGTCATCATAACCGGTTTTCTGATCACTTTGGTCAGGAATATGCAAGGGCGGGAGAATGGAAACGAGGGTCATTCGGATGCGCCGGCGGCCTGGGCGGTTTCCTGCTGGTGCTTCAGCGTGGATGGCGCGACCCCGAAGCCGGCGGGGATTGCCAATCCCATGATCCCGCCCATGACGCCGATGAGGGCGTAGTGATGAACGGCGTGGGCGACGGCATACATTACTTCCCGGCCAACCGAGGAAGCGGAAGTTTGGGAACCGGTGGTGGCGTAATTGGTCTTGCAGGTGACATTGAACTGGCGCGAAAGAACGGAGAGGTTCAGCTTTTCCCAGCCCACGACCAGCTCACGCGTGGCATTGAGGGCGGCGAAACGGTCGTTTTCCACCAGCGTGCCACGTTCGCGAAGGTCATAGTTCAAGTCGCCGGACCGGGCGGCATTGAGCAGGCCGCGAAAGTGATCCAGGCAATGGCGATAGTGTCCGCCGATGGAGGCGTTAAACGCGGCGGGAAGCTTGCGCGTGTAATGCTCATCGCTGATTTCGGCAAGGAGCCTTTCGCCTTGCCGCAGGGTGGCGATGACGGACTCAAGCAGTTCGTGATTTTCAAGTGGCGTGTTCATATCGGTTGACCGGTAAATGATGGGAATCGGAACGGGACTGGCTGGCGGGGCAAAAACATGCAGCTTTTTCATAAGTCTCATGGTTTGATCGCGCTCGCAGCAAAGTCATGCCGGCTATTTTCCCTTCTTCGCAACCAGCCCTGGCCAGTTGGCCCTGGCCTTGGCCAGGTTGCCTTGCATGTCCTTGTTGAAATCATCGCGGACGCCTTTGCTGTATTGCAGCAGCAGCTTGCCATCCACAATTTGAAAGGCGTCCACGTCAATCTCCACCAGCTTGTTGCGCGAAACGCCATAGGCACAGTAGCCGCCGAAGTCGGGTTCGTACTGGGCCGGGTTCGCGCGGAAAAGCGCCTGATGCTCCTTGCTGGCGAAGAAATAAATTGCGCCATCCCGTTTGATGACAAATTTCGGGTCGCCTTTTACCGGTTTATGGTCGGTGAAGAACGCCACCGGATCGTAGCCCTGAATCGCCACGCCGGAATCGTCGAGGTTCAACAATGTTTTGGACTGCGCAAACACTGGCAGGGCCAGAGTAGCGATCAATAGTGAAAGGAGCAATCGTTTCATGCGGGTTTGTCGCGGGAAGATCCCCGAACCTTACAGAAGATTCCAGGCGAAAGACTGCCCCGGCACGAAATGATCCTGGATGCCGGATGCTGGATGCTGGCCGGCGATGGCGTGGGCAACGGGGAGCATTCATGGATGTTGTTTCCGATAAACGCGAAAGAACGGGAACTTTAAGATGAAACAAAGGGGGTTTTCAGGTGGTTCTGGTTTACGCCCTGAATCCACGGGACGGGGGCGAAGGCGCTTTTGCCCCGCGACCGTGCCAAAATCCTGCCGCAAAGAAAACGAGGGCGCACCCCGCCGTGAAATCAATCAAAAAGGGCGACGGCAGCATAAACCACGCGGCCACCGCCGCCGCCGCCGACAAGCCTCCGCACAGGTAACTGTAAAATGAACTGGCCCGGGCGCTTTGCACGCTTTTGGCGAGCAGCAGTTGCACGGCATTGGCTTCGTGATCCAGGGCGGTTGCGCACGCGGAAGAACACGCCAGGCGGGGCGCGGACGGAGTTTGGATGCAGTCCGCACAAAGCGCGCGTCCGCAATATGGGCAGATGGCGACCGCGTCGGTGGCCAGATGATTGATGCATTTCATGGAATTATTTCACTCGCTGATACGTTGCGGGGTCGGCGCGCAGAACGAGCAAGTCGCCCTGGCGCTCCACTTCCCCGGTGATTTGGACTGGTTCCGCGACCAGGTCAAGCACCTGCTGGTTTACGGGTTGGCCGCTGGCCGTGACGAGCAGGAGATAAATCGCCGGGCCGTGCTTCTGTCGCACGAGCAGCACCGGGGGCACGCCGCCACTGATGCAGCGGATGGCACAGGCCCGGTGCGGCGCCAGCTGGCCGGGATTCATCACCCCGAGAAAGCATTTGCTGTCCACGATTTCGCCGGTGAGCGTCTGGCGGCCAAGCCCGATGGTTTCGGTGCCAGTGAGGGCCGGCGAGGGCTGGGCGGCGGCGATGATGGAATCGGGCAGTGCCTCCACCATGGTCTGGTTGCCGCGATAGATCAGCGTGCCTTGGAGCGAAACCCTCTGGCCGTCGAGGGCGGCAAGCTTGGCGCGGTCGAGGCCGAACTTGAACGGCGCGACGAGATAATAGGTCGAGAAGCCCGGTTGCGTGCCGGACGCGCCCGGGCGCGGCACGAGCAGGTGCGGATAGGGCTGGAGTTGGAGCACGCCGGCAAACTTTTTCACGGTGCCCCACTCAAAAATACTCGCGCCAATCATTTGCTGCGCGATCGCCAGCCCCAGCGGCACGAGCAACGCCAGAATCAACAGGCCCAGGACGGCCCGGTGGACCGCCCGGCCGATGCCGGGCGCGGCCTTGGCCTCCCAGCCGATGTAAAATTCGTCGTTCATGTTGCAATCAACGCCGGTTCAGTTTTCGTGCCGGCGGGATTTGGTTGCGGATGGACCAGCACGCGGCCATTTTTCACGCGCACCTGAAAGGTCGGGACTTTTTCGGTGAATGGCGGCGGCGACGCCCCCGTCTCCGGCACGTATTGGTAACCATGCCAGGGGCAGGTAATGCAGCCGGAAACGATTTTTCCTTCGCCGAGGGGGCCGTTCTGGTGCTGACAGACGTTCGAGACGGCGGAGATTTTGCCATCGTGCTTGAAAATCGCCACGCGCTCGCCGGCGACACACACGATCCGGGCGCGGTTTTCCGGGATGTCGGCAACGGCACAGGCGTCAACGCAGCCGTCGTCGGCCCGCGACTGGATTTCATGGTCCGCATGGATTTCCTTGCACGCGGCTTTGAGGTGGAGACCCAGAACCGTCACCAAACCGACCGCCATGGCCACGGCATAGACCGGGCTGGCTTCGCCTTGCAGCACGCCGAACGTGACATGCAAGACCAGCAAGGCATAGGCGACATAGACCAGCATGTGGAGCGATTTCCAAACCGGCGCGCTCAAGTTCGCCAGCCAGAAATCATGGCTCGTCGCCGCCAGGAGGAACAAAATGACCAGCGCGAAAAATCCGAACGGTTGAAACGGGACGCCCGCGACCGAGGCGGTCAGCGGACTGGAAGTGAAGAGGCTCAAAAACGGATTGGTGTTGCCGCCGGCGTGATAGGTGGCGATGACCATCACGGCGTGAATCAAGGCGAGCAGAAACAGGGTCACGCCGGCGTGACGCCGGTTGTAAAGCAGGGGCAAAAATCTGGGATTCAGCCGGCACAGCGGTCCGATGCACAGGATGACATGCAACAATATGAACGCCGTCCCCCCGAAGGTGCGGATGATCAGGATCTCATCGGTGATGAGGGGAAACAGGACTTTCGTTGGCACCGCGAAGGCCGCCAGCATGATGGCGACGCCGCCAACCAGGGCAAAGTCGTAAAACTTTTTCTGGCGATTCCATTGAACCGAGGTGTATTCGACGCCCATGATATTATTTTATTGCCTCCCGGAAACGGATTGGCCGGGAGACATCCACGATGACGTTGTCCGCCAGACTGAACAGCACCATTTCGCCGCTGGTCTCCATGATTTGATCCGGGATCGGCAAGGGCGCGGGGCCGAACGCCCCGAGTAAAGTGGCATTATCCGGCAAGGCATCCGCGAGGTTCGGGCTGCCGGCAACCCAATAGACGAACAAATCGGGCCAGACAACGTCTTTGGGTGCGGAAAATCCGGCGGCGAACCTGCCGGTTCCAGCCGGTTCCCGCAGCAGGCGAAGCTGCACGCGTGATTTGGGGAACAAATCCCCGCGTTGCCACACCGGCGATTCAAATTGCGTGGCGGGGGGGGCCAGGGCGGCCGGCAGCGAATCAACCTCGGGTACGGGTTTGCGCGCCACAATGCCCACGGCGAACGCCACCGGTAAAACAATCCAGAGGGTAAAAATCGCACGCCGATGATATTGACGCAATGGGCGGATCATGATTTTGATTTCGCCGCGCAACGATGCGCATTGCTTTCTTCCGGCGGCGCGTGAATTCCCTTGAGCCAGCGGCGGAGCAGCCAGGGCCAGAGGGCCGTTGCGCC